>Ga0206970_10180_pt1 | contig 16411 bp, 12 predicted proteins | sample Alteio_BWOrgHeat_88_FD_152964 | JGI IMG/M metagenome (GOLD analysis project Ga0206970, IMG submission 152964) | Enriched cells from forest soil in Barre Woods Harvard Forest LTER site, Petersham, Massachusetts, United States -... | ecosystem: Environmental > Terrestrial > Soil > Temperate forest >... | reverse complement strand
TGCAGGCGCTTGTCTCGCTGAATATTGACCCGCAAGTTGTCAAGGACCTTCAGGAAAACCGGCCGGTTTCGCGCCCCAGTGGCACGATTCGCTCACCCATCGCAGGCACCGTGGTGGAAAAACTTGTTACGCCCGGCGAACTGCTGTCCGCCGGAACCACGCCGTGTTTTACTGTGGCTGATCTTTCAAAAGTCTGGGTGATGGCGCAACTATTCGGTTCCGACCTGGCTTCGGTCAGTGTGGGCGACCCAGTGGAGGTGGAGACGGGTATCGCGACAAATAATTTTCCAGGAAAAGTGGACAACATCTCAGCGTTGGTAAATCCAGACACCCGTGCAGTTCTGGTGCGAGTGGTCGTTGAAAACCCGAAAGACTTTCTCAAAAAACAGATGTATGTCAGTGTGCGAATTCAGGCCGCCCAGGCAAGTACAGGTTTGCTGGTCCCGGTTTCGGCAATTTTGCGGGACGACGAAAATCTGCCGTTTGTGTACCTCGCCCAACCGGACGGCAGCTTTGCGCGGCAGCACGTGACGTTGGGTTATCGCGCCGAGGATCAATACGAAATTGCCGAAGGCCTGCACGTTGGCGACCAGATTGTTGTGGATGGTGCGATCTTTGTTCAGTTCATTCAAAATCAATGAACCCCCAACCACCTCTCATCTCGTCCGCGCCGCAGATGGCTTCCACGCTGCACCGAATTGTTGCGTCTTCATTGCGGCAACGTTTTCTCGTGGTCCTGCTGACGCTCGTGTTGATCGGCGCAGGCTCGAGGTCGCTGGAACGGTTGCCGGTGGAGGCCTATCCTGATCTTTCGCCGCCGATGGTTGAGCTTATTACGCAATGGCCCGGACACGCGGCCGAGGAAGTGGAGCGATTGATCACGGTCCCCGTGGAACTCGGAATGAATGGCGTACCGAAGATGACCACGGGCCGCTCCATCTCGCTCTATGGATTGTCCGATGTCATTCTCACGTATCAGGACGGCACGGACAACAATTTCGCCCGCCAGGAGGTTTTTAACCGGCTTTCCAGCCTCAGTTTGCCGGCTGGCGTGACTCCTTCGATATCGCCGCTGTCGTCGCCTTCCGGCCTGATCTATCGTTACGTGCTACAGAGTTCCGACCGGTCGCCGATGGAACTCAAGACCTTTGAGGACTGGGTTATTGAACCTGCATACAAGTCCATTCCCGGCGTCGCGGACGATTCAGGATTCGGCGGGGGAACCATGCAATACCAAGTGTTGCTCGATCCGGCCAAGATTGCCGGGGTCGGCCTGTCGGTGCTGCAGGTCGAGAGCGCTTTATCCGCCAACAACGGAAATGCCGGAGGCGGGTTTTATTCACAGGGCGGCCAGTTTTATTATGTGCGCGGCATGGGGCGCATGGAAACGCTGGAGGACATCGGCAACGTGGTGCTGGCCGTGCATGATGGCACGCCGGTGTTGCTGAAGGACGTGGGACGCGTGGTCATCGGCATCGCCCCGCGCTTGGGAGAGTTCGGCTACGAAAAGCAAGATGACGCCGTGGAAGGTGTCATCTTGCTGCGCACCGGCGAAAAGACTCAGGACGTGCTGAAACGGGTGGAGGCCAAAACCAAGGAATTGAACGACCAAATTCTGCCCAAGGATGTGAAAGTCCTCCCGTTCTATGACCGGACGGATTTGGTTGAGTATACGACGGAGGTAGTGGAGCGGAACTTGTTGCGGGGCATGTTGCTGGTCGTGGTGGTCCTGATCTTTTTCCTCTATGATTTTCGGGCGGGGTTGATCGTGGCCACTACCATCCCACTGGCGCTGCTGTTCGCGTTTGTTTGCCTCGACCTTCAAAACGCGTCAGCCAACCTGCTTTCCATCGGCGCGGTGGATTTTGGAATTTTGGTGGATGGCGCCGTGGTAATGGTCGAAAACATTTTCCGCCAGATTGCCTTGCGCGACGGAAAGCAGATGAATGTCCTCGATGTCATCCGTGACGCGGCGGCAGAGGTGGATCGTCCGCTGTTCTATGCGGTGGCGGTGATCGTGGCCAGCTTCCTGCCAATCTATGTGCTCGCCGGACCTTCGGGAACGCTGTTCAGACCGATGGCGGACACGATGGTTTTCGCCCTCGTTGGTTCCTTGATTGTCACGCTGACACTGCTGCCGGTGCTGTGTTCATGGTTTATGCGGAACGGTGTGCGGGAGCGGCGCAACGCCGCATTTGAAGCCATTAAGTCGGTTTACGTCAAAGGCCTGGATTTGTGTCTGAGCCATCCGTGGGCCACGACATTTGCGTCGGTCGTTTTGCTGGGTGGTTCGCTGTTGCTTATACCCAGTATCGGGGCCGAGTTCATGCCGCAACTGGACGAAGGGGCGTTATGGGTGCGCGCCACGATGCCTTATACCATTTCATTCGACGAATCGGCCAAAATTACCCCGCAAATCCGAGATGTCTTGCGCTCTTTTCCGGAAGTCACCACGGTCGCTTCGGAGCTGGCCCGGCCTGATGACGGCACGGACCCGACTGGATTTTTCAACGTCGAATTCTACGTTGGGCTTAAACCTTACTCGCAATGGACCGGCAGTTATCGCACCAAGGCCAAATTGATTGAAGCCATCAATGAGAAGCTCCAGTCCTTTCCAGGAATTATTTTCAATTACACCCAGCCGGCGGAAGACGCGGTGGACGAGGCGGAATCAGGTCTTAAAAGCGCCCTGGCGGTCAAAATCTTCGGCTCCGATTTGAATACGCTTGAACAAAAGGGCAAAGCCGTCAAGCAGATCCTGCAGCGTGTGCGCGGAATCACCGATGTGACCCTGGTAAAGGAACTCGGGCAGCCCAGCCTGAACATCAAAATTAACCGGGCCATGATTGCGCGATATGGAGTGAACGTGGCCGACATCAATGGTTTAATCACGACCGCCATCGGCGGGGATGTGGCCACCCAAGTCGTGCAGGCAGAAAAACAGTTTGATTTGGTCGTCCGCCTTGAACGTCAATACCGGGACAACCCGGAGGAGATTGGAAATATTCTCGTGCCCACGCCCGGTGGACAACAAATTCCGCTCAAGGAATTCGCAGATATTCAGGTGGAAAACGGTGCGTCGTTTATTTATCGCCAAGACAACTCACGCTACATCGGGGTGCAATTCTCGGTGGAAGGACGCGACTTGGCGGGCGCGGTGGAAGACGCCATGGGGCAGGTCAACAAGCAGGTCACGATACCAGCGGGCTACCGGCTGGATTGGGGCGGAGAATACACGGAGTATACGGCATCGCGCAAACAACTGAATGTCATACTGCCGCTGACGCTGGCCCTGATTTTCCTCCTGCTGTTCGCGCTGTACAGCAACTTGAAATTTCCGTTCATCACCGTGCTTGGCGTGGTTCTGTCGGCGCCGGTCGGCGGTCTTGCGGCTCTCTGGATGACCGGCACACCGTTTTCAGTTTCTTCCGGCATTGGTTTCCTGGCCTTGTTTGGCGTCTCGGTTCAGACAGCCGTCGTCTATATTTCCTATGTAAACGAACTTCGCGGCGGCGGCACGGGTCTGGCCGAGGCCATCCGCGAGGGTGCCATCTTGCGGCTGCGTCCAATCATGATGACGGCGCTGGTGGCGGCGTTAGGGTTGCTGCCGGCGGCGCTGGCCACCGGCGTGGGCACAGACACGCAACGGCCCTTCGCCCTGGTCATCGTGAGCGGCCTGTTCACGCGCCTGTTAATCAGCATTTTTTTGATGCCAGCGCTCTACACCCTGGTAGCCCGCCCGGGCGACCGGTTGGAGGTGTGATCTTAAGGAATCACCGCGCGATAAAAACGCCGGCTGAAATTTGTCGCCGCCGGGTCGCGTAAATTCAGGTTGGTGGCGCTTCCCAGAAAATTGGTAAACGCGCTCCAAGTCAGGAGATTTGTGGAAACTTGGATGTGACCGTTCAATCCCGGTGAAATTTGCAGGTTTAAATCCAGGCCCGTTGCCGTCAGCGGCTGCGCCTGGGAGAAGTTCATCAGCAATTTAAAAGTATTGCTCGAGACAAAACTCACGTTGGTGGTGATGGAAGTATTTCCGCTGGAATCCACGGCATAAGCATTCACACTGTTGGTTCCGGAAACCAGTGGCAGCAATGCAGAGCTCCAATTCGTGTAGCCATTGGTGGTCGTCGCCAGACTCCAAGTTCCGCCGTTCAACTGATACCAGACGTTGCTGACGCGCCAGTTGTCGGTTGCCTTGCCGAGGACCGTGGCCAGCGCGTTCGTCATTTTTTGGTTTGAGGTTGGGGCGGTGATCGTTATGCCCGGTTTGGCCACATCCAGAAAGCTTGCCTGCAGACTCAAGTTGGAGGACATCGTAAAATTCAGGTTTGTGCCTGTTACAAGCGCGCCGCCGGGAAATCCATTGGTGGAAACCAGCCAGTTGGTGAACACGAAGCCGCTGGCGGGTGCGGAGGTGATGCTGTAGTTGCGGCCGATTTCCAGCCAGGTATTGCTATAGTTCGGCTTGATCGTTCCCAAGCCCAGGACACTGAGCTTGAGCTGATTGGTCACCACAAAGTCGAAACTTACGCTGCTGGTGGTGGAAAGATTGCCGCTATAATCCATGGAATAGGCCAACAGCATGTTTGTTCCTGGTACCACCAAGCTGACTTTCGCGGTCCAATTGGTCCACTGGCTGGTAGTTGTGGCTTCGGTCCAGTCGGAACCGTTCAGTGAACAAAACACATCGGCGACGCTCACATTGTCTGCCGCCTTGCCGCTGACCGTAAAGAGCACATTGGTCCACCGCTGGCCTGCCGCCGGCACAGTAATGGAGTTGGTGGGCCGGGTTCGGTCGCTCCACTGATAAATTGTGCCGTAGCCTCCATTTGTACCTCCATACAAGCACGCGCCAAAGAGGTTGCCAGCGGCGTCGCGGGTGACTCCGGCGTAAGGATTACCGCCATCGATGCCGTTGGTGAAGGCGAAAAGCGTGGTCAGTTGGCCGTTGGTGGTCAGTTGGAAAAGGGTGCCATAACCATTCTCGCTGTTCTCGGTTGTGCCATATAAAATATTGTGGATGCCCATGGTCAGGCCACCATCCAAGTAAACGCCAAAGGTGGGGCCAAATGAGAACAAGGTGTTCAGGACGCCATTGGTGGAGATTTGGAAAACGCTTCCGTAGTTATGAATGCCGCCTTCAACGGTTGTGCCGTAAAGCTGGCCATTCATACCATAGCACAAACCGGCATAAGGATTGAAGCCGTTGGTTTTGTTAAACTCAAACAAGGTGGAGAATGTGCCGTCCGCAGCAATTCGAAAAACGGTGCCCGCGTTATTCGTGCCACCAGTGGATGTGGTGCCATAAAAAACCCCGGCGCCGACCTCAACCAGCGGGGCACTGAGCGGTTGGGCACCGGAGTCATTGCTTCCAGTGCCGGTAAATGAATGCAGGACATTCAAGACACCGTTAGTCAAAAACTGGAAGACCGTGCCTGCATTGGACGTGCCACCGCTATAAGTGGTGCCGTAGAAATTTCCATCCTGTCCCACGATCATGCCGCCAAAAGGATTGGCGCCGTCCCGGGAGTAGCCCAGGGCGTTTGTCGTCATGCCAAACGAATATAACAGGGAGAATGTGCCATTGGTCGTTATCGAAAATATCGTTCCCACGTTGTTAGTGCCGCCCTGGGCGGCCACGCCATAAAGCTTGCCGTCCGTGCCAATTGTCAATTGTGCAGACGGAGCATTTCCATCATGGGTGTCAAAAGTATGCAACGTGGTTTCCATCCCGTTGGTGCCAACCTTGTAAAGGACGCCTGCGTTGTTGGTGCCGCCATAAGGCAGAACGCCATAGAGATTTCCATCTGCGACCAGCACCGGCGGAGCAAAGGGGTTCCCTCCGCTGTTCGCCCAACTGTTGGTGTTATCAAACGCCGCCAGCGTCTTGAAATAGATTCCGGAAACCGCGCCATGCGCCCAAGGTGCTGCCAGCCCGGTGACCATCAGAGCCACCGCCAGCCGCATTGTTTTAAATTGTTTTATGTTTTTATTCACGTAAATGCCTCTTTGAAAAATATCAAGTGCCAGCGTGGCCTTGAATTCAGTTCAATTTAGGCCATTTGTAAATCCCGGCCAACAAGTTTATTGTAAAAAAAGAATTTTTATTGGGGAACATTCCTCCGGGGGAATTTTTATCCGGGCTCAAAGGTTACGATTCCGTCTTGGCTTGAATAACATTTTATCGCCATTTTCGAATTGCCGGATAAAATCCGGACAGTTGCCATGCCTCCAGAACACTTGAATCCGGCCACGCCCTTGATTTCGCCCGGCGCATTGCTGACGATTTATTGCCTCCTCGTGCTGCTGGCCTCGCTGGCGGGAGGCTGGCTTTTGCTGGCCGTCCACCTCACGCATACAAGGCTGCAACTGGCGGTCAGCTTTGTCGCCGGTCTCATGCTGGGAATTGCGCTGCTTCATTTTCTGCCGGATGCCAACGAGCAGCTGCATTCGTTGGATAAAACCGTGGAGTGGATGCTCGGCGGCTTTCTGACGATGTTTTTTGTGCAACGTTTTTTTCATTTTCATCATCATGATTTGCCAGAAGGTGATCCGGAAGATTGTTGCGGGCACGATCACGAGCATGATCATATCCACCTCCACACCGAGCACGCCCATACCCTGGCGGATAAATCAGCAAAGCAGCTTTCGTGGGTGGGTACGGCACTGGGACTGACTTTGCATTCGTTGCTGGATGGACTCGCGCTGGCTGCAGCGGTCGCCGCTGGCGTTGAGGGAAACGCCAAACTGGCCGGCCTCGGTGTTGCATTGGTCGTGATCCTTCACAAACCGTTTGATGCCATGGCGGTCTCGACGTTAATGGCGGTGGGAGGCAGTTCGAAGTTCTCCCGGCACGTCCTCAACGGTCTTTTCGCCCTGGCAAGCCCGCTGGGCGCGTTGCTATTTTATTTGGGGGCGAGCCATTTCGCCGGCGGGAATGCCCCTGTGCTCGGCTATGCACTGGCCTTTTGCGCCGGTTCATTCCTGTGCGTTGCCAGCAGCGATTTGCTGCCGGAACTGCAATTTCATTCGCATGACCGCTTCAAGCTTTCTTTTATGCTGTTGGCTGGATTGGTAGTGGCGGTTCTTATTGGCGCACTGGAAAAGGGCCAATGACGGCCTTGGATTCTACACGATATTTACTTGAATCCCACACCGTTAGGGTAAAATGGTTGACACATGTCATCTGAGTCCGTATTGAAAAAGTCTGCTTCGCCGCGTCCGCCGCTTGATCTCGCCGCGCTAGTCAAGGAATACGCCGGCAAAAATTATGAATTGCACGCCGAACACATCAACCCGGCCAATGTCCGCACGCTGAAGACGATTGGTTTTGACCGCTGCTATACGCGCGCCGAGGGGGCGTACCTCTGGGACGTAAAGGACAAGAAGTATCTCGACATGCTTTCCGGCTACGGCGTGTTTGGCTTGGGCCGCAATCATCCGGAGGTGCGCCGCATTCTCAAGGAATTTCTCGATGCCGAATACCCGAGCCTGGTCAAGATGGAGGCGCCGTTGCTTTCTGGCTTGCTCGCCGCTGAGTTGAAGAAGCGCATGCCCAACCAGCTGGACATGGTTTTTTTCACGAACTCCGGCGCCGAGGGCGTGGAAACGGCAATCAAATATGCCAAGTGCGCAACTGGCAAACCCGCCATCATTTATTGCAAAAAATCATTTCACGGCTTGAGCGCCGGCGCATTATCAGTGAATGGCGACGACAGTTTCCGCGATGGTTTTGCCCCGTTCCTACCGGACTGCCGCGCCATTTCCTTCAACGATCTGCCGGCATTGGAAGCGGAATTGCGGAAGGGCGACGTAGCCGGGTTCATGGTGGAACCGATTCAGGGCAAGGGTGTGAACCTGCCCGCGCCTGGCTATCTCGCCCAAGCGCAAAAACTTTGCCGGAAACACGGCGCGCTGTTCATTGATGATGAAGTGCAGACCGGCATGGGCCGCACCGGAAAATTTCTGGCCATTGAACATGAAGGCGACGTGGACCCGGATATTGTTGTGCTGGCAAAATCGCTCTCGGGAGGATTTGTTCCCGTGGGTGCGGTGTTATGCAAGAAGTGGATCCACGAAAAAGTTTTTTGCTCGATGCAGCGGTCGGTTGTTCACAGTTCCACCTTCAGCCAGGGCAGCTTTGCGATGGCTGCCGGCCTGGCCGCGCTCGACGTGCTTGACCGCGAGGATCTCATGGCCAACGCCGTGGGGATGGGCGACCTCATCGGCAAGGGGGTGGCGTCAATGGTGCCACGCTTTGAATTTCTAAAAGAGGTCCGCTGGCGCGGATTGATAATGGGCATCGAATTCGGTTCGCCCAAGTCCATTTCGCTGAAACTGGCGTGGACGACGTGCCATACGCTCGATAAAAGTCTGTTCCCGCAGGCAGCGGTGATTCCATTGATGGACAAGCACCACATCATCACGCAGGTCGCCGGCCATGGGGTAGACGTGGTCAAACTGCTGCCGCCGCTCATCATTACCGAATCGGATGCTCAATGGTTTCTCACGGCTTTTGAGGATGTAATGGTGCAAATGCACAAGTTTCCCGGGCCAGCGTGGGACGTATTGACCGGCATTGGCAAAATGGCACTCACGCAACGGGCGCGATGATTTTTCGCGGCGCAAAGGTTGTTACCTTGCGTACGCGCTCCAACCTATGGGATTGCCGCCGGGCAGAGTGACAAGGGCCGTTTTGCGATTGTCGGCGGGCCGCCAGGCATCATCGAGATGAACTTTGGTGATCCGACCGGAGTCAATTACCACGGGCACGGCTACGGTCAAGTAATCCGCACCCTCGGCTTTCACAAGATATTTGCCCGGTGGCAGGTTGATTATTCGCGGCTCGCTGGAATAGTATCCGGCCGCGTTGTTGACGCGTTTCACGACCCCGCCCTGCTGGCTGTAGATCGTATAATCGGCGTGTTGATACCATGTGGGATTGTTGCCTTCAGTCCGCGGTGCCAACACCGAAAATACTTCAAGCCGGCCATTCCTGGCCGGACTTTCCGAGGCAGCCGGGTTTGGTCCAACGGGTCCGACTGCAACCGGCGTGGAACAGCCAAGCAACAGCGACATCAATGCCATTCCTGTCATTGTAAGGATATGTTTCATATTCAGCCTTTCTAGGGAGAAATCTGCGAACATGGATGGCACCGGGACGGCAGGAGTCGGGCCGAAGCCGCTTCGTCGTGACGGGAGCCGCTTTCCACGCGCTCTCCCTCTAATAAATTAGACTGCCTGAATATTAAACTATTCTGAATTTTCTATTAAAAAGGAAACGGCGGCTATCGTGAGATAGCCGCCGTTCAATCTTTATGGCGGTCACAGGCTGCCGCTGCAAAATTACATGTGCGCAATGATGTTGTCGCCGAATTGCGAGCATTTGATTTCCGTCGCGCCCTCCATCTGACGAGCGAAATCATAAGTGACCTTTTTCGAACCTATGGCGCCGTTGAGGCCCTTGAGAATCATCTCTGCGGCTTCGGTCCAGCCCAGGTAACGCAGCATCATTTCGCCGGAGAGAACAACGGAGCCGGGGTTGACCACGTCCTTGTTCGCATATTTCGGAGCAGTGCCGTGGGTGGCCTCGAAAATGGCGTGGCCGGTGATGTAATTGATGTTGCCGCCAGGGGCGATGCCGATGCCGCCGACCTGTGCGGCGAGCGCGTCGCTCAAATAATCTCCGTTGAGGTTGAGCGTGGCAATGACGTCGAAATCCGTGGGGCGCGTGAGCACTTGCTGGAGCGTGATGTCAGCGATGCTGTCCTTGATAACGAGGCCGGCGCCGGGCTTGCCTTCGGGAATCTTGCACCACGGGCCGCCGTCCATCTCAACAGCGCCGAAAAATTCTTTCGCGGTCTGGTAGGCCCAGTCGCGGAAGCCGCCTTCGGTGAACTTCATGATGTTGCCCTTGTGGACAATGGTGACGGATTTGCGCTTGTTCTTGATCGCGTACGAAATGGCGCTATGCGCGAGCCGCACTGTGCCACTATAACTGACGGCCTTGATGCCGACGCCGACGTTGACATCTGTCGGGAAATTCGCCGCGCCCACGGCTTTCCAAAATTCCTCTGAAGCGGGCTTGGTGCCGAAACGGATTTTTTTGAAGTCCTTCGGAAATTCCTTGGCGATGAAATCGAGAACCTTTTGAGCTTCGGGTGTGCCGCCGGCGTATTCGATGCCCGCGTAGATGTCTTCGGTGTTCTCACGGAAGATGATCATGTCCACCTTTTCGGGATGCTTCACAGGCGAGGGGACGCCGTGGAACCATTGCACCGGGCGCAGACAGACATAGAGGTCGAGCATCTGGCGCAGCGCGACGTTCAGCGAACGAATGCCACCGCCGACGGGCGTGGTGAGCGGGCCTTTGATACCCACGAGATATTCCCTGAACGCCTCCACGGTGTCATCGGGCAGCCAGTTGTTGAATTTCTTAAATGACTCTTCGCCGGCAAAGACCTCGAACCAAGAGATTTTCTTTTTGCCGCCGTAAGCTTTGGCCACGGCCGCATCCATCACGCGCACACTGGAGGCCCAGATGTCCGGGCCGGTGCCGTCGCCGCGAATAAACGGAACGATGGGATGATCCGGCACAGTTAGCTTGCCGTTGGCAATCGAAATTTTTCCGCCAGCGGGCGGGGTAACGTCTTTATAGGCCATGATGTCAGTTCAATTTGATAAATCCTTCAAACTGCAATGAAACGGTGAAACACGGGCAAAATCAAGGAAAGAAAAGGCGCTTTTGTGAATAATTTTGGCCGCCGCAGTCGCTCGCTTGCCAGATGCGCAGTCTCAATCTATTTTCGACGGAATGAAATATCGCCGCTTTGGCCGGACCAATTTGCAAATGCCGGTGATTTCCTGCGGGGGAATGCGTTACCAGCACAAATGGCAGGACGTGGCGCCGCACGAAATCCCGCGCGCAAACCAGGAGAATCTGGAGGCGTGCATCCATCGCGCGTTGGAAGTGGGCATCAACCATATCGAGACAGCACGCGGCTACGGCACCTCCGAAATGCAGTTGGGCGCGCTGCTGCCGAAATTGACGCGCGACAAGATGATCGTGCAGACCAAAGTCGCGCCGCGTGCCACCGCAAAGGAATTTCTCCAGACTTTCGAGACTTCGATGAATTACCTCAAATTGGAGCACGTGGATTTGCTTTCGCTGCATGGGATTAACAATTTGGAATTGCTCGACTGGTCGCTGAAAAAAGGCGGATGTCTCGAAGCCGCGCGCAAATTACAACGGGAGGGCCGCTGCCGTTTTATCGGTTTTTCCACGCACGGCACCACGGACATGATTCTGAAGGCCGTGGACACAGGAGAATTCGACTACATCAATCTCCACTGGTATTTCGTGAACGACCTGAACTGGCCCGCGGTGCAAGCCGCGCACCGGCAGGACATGGGTGTGTTCATTATCAGCCCGAACGACAAAGGCGGCAAACTTCAAGAGCCCGGTGAAAAAATCAAATCACTCTCCGCGCCGCTCACGCCGATGCAGTTCAATGACCTTTATTGCCTCAATCGCAAGGAAGTTCACACCTTGAGCTGCGGCGCGTCACGGCCCACGGACTTTGACGAACACGTCGCGGCACTAAAGTTTTACGATAATATTCCTGAGACGATTGCGCCGATTGAAAAACGTTGGCGCGCGGAAATGGAAAAGGCCCTTGGCGCCGACTGGTGCGCTCGCTGGCCCGAGGGGTTGCCAACTTATCTCGACGTTCCCGGCCAGATTAACGTCTCAGAAATCCTGCGCCTCTGGACCTATGGCAAGCCGCTCGAACTCACCGCCTGGGGCAAGATGCGCTATAATTTGCTGGGGCAGGCTGAACATTGGTTTCCTGGCGAAAACGCGGCCAAGCTGCGGGAACATGATTTGCGTCCCGTTCTGAAAAAGAGCCCGTTTGCCGATCGCATCCCCGCCATCCTCGAAGAAACGCACCGGATGTTTTTTGAGAAACCGGCGGAGCGGTTAAGTAAGAGCTTATCGCCTCGCGCTGCTGAAGTCAGGCCGTCCGCCATTTCAATCCTATTTTCTGCGCGTGCTCCGGGTGATGCTTGTCGAGGCAACGCAGTTCAAACTCCGCGCCGTCGGCCGCGAGTGTGGCCCGGACCCAGCCGCTTGGACGGCCGGCTTGAAACGGATAAGCCGTCTGCGGCAGGTTAATCAAATGCACACCGGTGGGATGCTCCTCGATGTTCCAATTGTGCGTATGGCCAAAGATGAACGCCTTCACGTGCTGATGCTGCATGAGCAAATCCATGAGCGCCACGGAATCTCTCAAGCCCATAAGGCCGGTCGGATCTATGGGATGATGGCACACGACCAGCGCCGGCTTTCCCGGGCGTGCCTCCAGTTCGCGCGACAGCCAGTCTAATTGGGCTTTTCCGATGTCGCCAGGCGTCACGGCGGTCATATCCAGCGAATCGAGCAAAAACCAGTTTGCACGCGGGCTGGAAAAAACCGTCGCTTGCTTGTCCGGCACAGTGGCCAGCGGTGTCGCGTCAGCCGGGAATGCCTCCCAAAAACTTTTGCGATGGTCGTGATTTCCGAGGGAAAGATGGATGGGCGCAATGGCCCGCAGCGGATGAATCAATTCTCCGAACGTCCCGTAGTCTTCCGGTTTGCCGTACGCGAAAGCAAGGTCGCCATTGACGATGATGGCTGCGGGCTGCACCGGCCACGCAGCCAGTTCACGCGCGCAGGCAGCGAGGTTGTCGGCCATGTTGACGCCGCCGTGATTGGTTTTGGCGTCCGCGGCGACATGGGCATCCGAGAAAAAGGCAAAGGTATGTTTGTCGCGTGATTTACCGAACAGCCCGGCGTAAGTGTGCGGAGCCACCGCGGCCGCGGCGCCGGCGAGTGCGGCGCGTTTCAAAAATGCGCGCCGGGAGAGTTGCGGCAATGTTATGGGCATGGTTGATTCAAAAAATGATCTTCAATTCACACAATTGGACAACACGCCACGCTCCCCGTTCACTTCGCCATTTCCGCCCGCAATCTCGCCGCGACCTCCGCCAGCGCGTCCGGGACCACACCCGTACCGGCGATCACCGGCATAAAATTCGTGTCGCCGTTCCAGCGCGGCACGATGTGGATGTGCAAATGCTCATGGATGCCTGCGCCCGCCACCTTGCCGAGATTGATGCCCACGTTGAAGCCGTCCGGCTTCATGACCGCCTTCAGCGCATTGATGCAACGGCGCACGAGTTTCCAGAGATCGGCGGTTTCTTCGTCCGTCAATCCCTCCAGATCGGGCGATTCCTTGTATGGCACCACCATCAGGTGTCCGCCATTGTAGGGATAACGATTGAGCAGCGCGAAGCATGTGCGGTCACGGGCCACGACCAAGTTCGCCTCGTCATCGGACGATTGGGCGATGCGCGCGAAGAGGCCGGCTTTCAACTCCGGCTTTGGCGACAAAATATATTCAATGCGCCATGGCGCGTGCAGCGAATCCATGCCGTCAAGTTAATGAGCCAGAGCGCTAAAGTAAATCCTGCTCGACTTCGCGCAGGATGCATTTTTCTCGGAGTGCGGATCAGACCAGCGTTCCGAAGGCGGGTTAGAGCAGCGACTTGACCAGAAAATAGCTCCCAAGCAGCAATCCGAGGCAGGGCACCAACTGCATAAAAAACACAACCAGCGCGAGCGACCGAAATTTCAACAGCGACAGCACCGTCCCCGTGGATTCAATTACCAGAAACAAGCCGATGCAGAAGAGGATGATTTTGATGCTGGCCCAGATCGCGGGAAAATCCAGCACGTCACGCCAGGATGTTTGCAACGCGGGCTGAAAAAAAGCGCCTTGATGTGGCGCGGCATCCGGGGCAAAGAACGTAATGCCAAAGAGCCCAATCCCAATCAAGCTTAACAAGCTGACCTGCCGCAAGATTTCCTGTCGCCGGTTCATACGTCGTTCTAAACTCTGATTAAATATCAGAATACACGGGTGAATTATGAGAAGAAATTGGTGCACAATGGCCAGAAAATCAAGCGGTAAATTGGCCGGTTTTAGGCTCAAATCCCCTCACCCCGGCCCTCTCCCCGCTTGGGTGGGGAGACGCGGCCCCGGTCGAACCTCGACTTTGCGCCGAACGTCGGCCTGGCCACCCCGGTTCACGTACGGCCAGCCAGGTGCCCTTGACTTTTCCGACGACCTGTGGTTGGGTTACTACCGCCAAATCAACTATTTTACCGCAACCGAAAAGAAAGGCTTTCTCGTATGAAAACGATTAATCCGGCTCTAAGGAAGTTTCTTTCAACTCTTTGTATGCCGCTGATGTTGGTGTCAGCAGCGTTTGCGCAGACCTCCACCAGCAACTCAGTCCCCGTCGTCACCATTCTGGCGACGGATGATCATGGCACTTGGGCGGGCGATCCTGCTGTATTCACGGTCTTCCGCTCAGGCAATCCCGCGCCCGCGCTGAACGTCTATTGCTGCATCAGCGGCACCGCGTCCAACGGCGTGGACTACCAGAGCATCGGCAACTTTGTTTCCCTTGGCGCGGGGGTCGTGTCCAACACCATCGTCATCAAGCCCATCAACACCGGGCAGACGAACACCCGGAGCGTGGAGGTGGATTTATGCCCGTCGCCGCTGATGACTCCGGTGAATTATGTGATTGGTTCGCCGAGCAGCGCAGTCGTGTTTATTACGCCGCCTGGCGTCAGCAATCTTCCGCCGGCAGTGAGCATTATCAGCCCGACCAATGGCGCGGTGTACAATGCCCCGGCCAACATTTCGCTGATCGCCAAGGCCTCCGACCCGGACGGCACGGTGACGAACGTGGAATATTTCGCCGGCACTACTGATTTGGGGCGAGGACTGCCTCTTGTACTCGATCCGCCGGGTGTGAATGGCGTGACCGGGTTGGTTTATTTCTTTAACTGGCAAAATATTCCGGCCGGCTCCTACCCGCTGACAGCGGTAGCAACGGACAATGGCGGCCTCTCGACCACTTCCGCCTTGGTAAATATTACCGTTCTCGGACAGTCCAACCTTCCGCCGGTGGTTAGCATCGTCAACCCGACCAACGGCGCGGTGTACAGCGCCCCGGCCAACATATCGCTGATCGCCAGGGCCTCCGAGCAGGACGGTACGGTTTCGAACGTGGAATTCTTCGCCGGCACCACTGACTTGGGCCGGGGACTGCCGGTCGTGCTCGATCCACCAGGTGTGAATGGCGTGACTGGGCTGGTTTACTTCTTTAACTGGCAAAATATTCCGGCCGGCTCCTACCCGCTGACAGCGGTAGCAACGGACAATGGCGGCCTCTCGACCACTTCCGCCGTTGTGAACATCGCCGTTGTATCGAAGACCAATCTTCCGCCGGTCGTGCGGATTACCAGCCCGCCCAACGGCTCCGTCTTCCGCGCCCCGATGGAGATTCCCATTTATGCCTACGCCACGGACCCCACAGGCTCCGTGACAACCGTTCAGTTCTTCGCCAACGGCAGCAGCCTCGGTTTCGGCCAGCATGTGACGGCCGTTCCGCCGCCATTGCCGCCCGGCCCAATTCAGCCGCCCATCCTCATCGTCGTCCCAACGAACTACTGGAATCTTGTCTGGACCAATCCTCCGGTGGGTACCAACTTTGCCCTGACGGCCAAAGCCACGGACAACGCCGGCTTGTCCACGACCTCCGCCCCGGTGCTCGTCAGCGTCCTGCCGCCGCTGCCGCCGCCCACCAATCGTCCGGCGCTGGTCCGCATAGTGGCCACCGATCCGATTGCCATTGAAGGCACCAACTGCTGGACTTGGCCGGGTCTGGTCAGCCCGTCGGCAACATGGAGCAACTGGTTTGCCTCCACCGCCGCTTGGCGCGTTTTCACCAACTGCGGGCCCAAGGACGCCACCTTTACCGTGTTCCGTCTTGGGGTGACCAATAAGGACCTGGTCGTGGCCTACGCCATTGGCGGCACAGCCACGAACGGCATTGATTATGTCGCATTGCCGGGAACCGTGACCATCCCTGCCGGCGAACGCAGCGCGGCGATTACGGTCGTGCCGCTGGATGACGGGCCGCCGGACATCACCAGCACCGTCGTCCTCAAGCTCATAGCCGACAGCACTGGAACCAATTATCTGCTGGGGCAGCCGCGTTCTGCCGCTGGCATTATTCTCGACAGCCAGTCGCCGCGGGCGGTCACGGGGGTGATGCCTGGAGCGGCCTTCAACCTCGCTGCCACTGGCCCGGATGGTGCGTGGTTCCACGTCGAATATTCCGCCGACATGATTCATTGGACGCCCATCTGTACCAACCAAGTTGTCAACGGCAGCATAGACTTTGTGGACCCGGACGCCGCGACGAACCCGGCCCGTTTCTACCGCACCGTGCCCGAAGCGGGGCCGCCGCCGCAGTGAGCCCGCGATTGAGGGACTCTGCATCAAGTCGC
>Ga0206970_10194_pt1 | contig 16608 bp, 14 predicted proteins | sample Alteio_BWOrgHeat_88_FD_152964 | JGI IMG/M metagenome (GOLD analysis project Ga0206970, IMG submission 152964) | Enriched cells from forest soil in Barre Woods Harvard Forest LTER site, Petersham, Massachusetts, United States -... | ecosystem: Environmental > Terrestrial > Soil > Temperate forest >... | reverse complement strand
TCCTTTTTCCTTTGCCGCAGGGGAGGTACTTCTATGCTGAATTCATTGAACCTGTGATAGAGGTCTTCCCTGAATTTACCTGCACGGGCACAATTCCATAGGTTCTCATTACTGGCTATAATGATACGCACATCAATATCAATATCTTTTATGCCGCCAATGCGCCTTATCTTCCGTTCCTGCACTGTGCGCAACAAAGACACTTGTATATCATAAGAAAGGTTGGCTATTTCATCGAGGAAGATGGTGCCGCCATTGGCTAATTCCATGCTCCCTGTTTTTTGGTTTAAAGCGCCCGTAAATGCCCCTTTTTCGTGGCCAAATAATTCACTGCCTGCCAGCTCTTTAGAAAGTGCGCCACAGTCTATGGCAATAAAGGGTTTAGCAGCCCGTTTGCTCAAAGCATGTATTTGCTGGGCAATTACCTCTTTGCCACTGCCGCTTTCGCCATGTATGATAACACTGTAGTTGGTTGGCGCCACTAATTTTATCTGCTCAACAATAGTTGCAAACTCGGGGCTATTGCCTAAAATATACTGGCTGTTAAAAAAGGTATTGGTATCGGTGGCCGTCTTTGGTGCTTTCTGGCCGGGTTCTTTTACATTGGATTGTTTCGTGTCGTTCGACAAAGCGTTCCTGATAGTAAGTAATATCTCGTCAGGAAACAGTGGCTTGGTTACATAATCATAAGCACCCAGTTTCATTACCTCCACCGCGTCTTTTACATCGCTATAGCCTGTGATAATGATAACAGGGACATCAAAGTGTATTTCTTTTATTTTGCTTAATAATTCGGCACCTGTCATATCCTCTAACCTGAAATCGCTAAGAATAAGATCGGGCGTGTTGTTTTTGATCCATTCCTCGGCAGCTTTGCCTGTATGGGCCAATTCAACTTCAAAACCTTTACGGGTGAGAAAACGATTCAGCAATAAACACATATCGTTATCATCATCAACTACAAGTAATTTGCTCATTTTTATTGCATCGGTATATCTCAAATATAAGATAATATGCCGGCATTTATCCTATTAAAAGTTTCGGAATAAACTTTATAAAACCGGCTGTATTATGAATATCGGTACTTTTACAAAATTACAAACACAGCGGTATTTTTACCGGGATAAAGCGGGAATTAATGTATTTTTAAAAAAAATCTCATATAGATTTGCCCCTTAATGCATAAGGTGGTGTGCAGCAAAATATAGAAATTTGCTTTTTTTGAATGAAAAAACGACTTGGTATAATAATAATTGCATTTGGGCTCTCATTGGTCTTGATACTGAGTTTATCATTATTTTCTGTTAAGCGGGTTGATGCACTTGTGGATTTTTCTAATAAAGCCGACCTGATCAACTCCAACCTAAAAAAACTCTATAATCTTCACGGTTATGTAAAAGACCTGGACAGAGCAGAAAGAGGATACATGCTTACCAGGGATACACTGTATTCCAACGGATTAAAACATATCACTGACAGCCTGCAGCTGAACATGGCGGAGATGAAGGAGCTGGCAGGGGACAGCCTGAAACTTCAAAAGGACCTGCTGTTACTAAGAAGCATGTTGGCAGTAAGGGTGTCAATAATAGAGCAGAATATCGCTTATGTGGATTCAAGCCAGTCGTCTGTGCCATCACCCTATTATTATGAGGGCAGAAAGGCCATGCAGGACTGCTCCAAAAAGCTGCGGGAAATGGAAAACAGCGAAAACAGGTTATTTTACGCTACCTATCAAAATGAGCATTTTTATATGCAGGTGGCGTCCAGTACGCTTAAATATTTATTGACTATTTTTTTCATAGTTACGGTAGGGCTTTTTATTTTAATGTTATTGGAATTCAGGAGGAGAATAGGTTACCAGGACCAGCTGCAGGCAAAGATAAGCGACCTGAAACGGTCTCACCTGGAACTGGAACAAATAGCTTATGCTGCATCTCATGATCTGCGGGAGCCCCTAAGGAAAATACAGGTATTTACAAACCGCCTTTTATGGTTGAAAAAGGACAAGATAGATGAGGAGAGTAAAGATACCATGGAGCGTATCAATACCTATACAAACCGCATGCAGGACCTGATAGAGGACCTTGTGAACCTTACCAGCCTTACAAAGGAAGAAAGCGAAGTAGAATGGGTTGACCTGAATAAATCATTAAGATCGGTTTTAGCAGACCTTGATTATAAAATACAGGCCCAAAGTGCACATATAGCTTATGATACACTGCCTAAAATAAAGGCGTATACTAGCCAGGTAGGCATCCTTTTTAAATGTATGTTTGATATTTCGTTAGCAAACCCGAAGGAAGGCAAACAGGTTGCCATCAATATAAGTTCTGAGATCGCTGGGGCAGAGGAATTAGCCGAGTTTTACCCGAACCTATCGAACAAAAGGTATCATGTCGTTATTTTTGCGGATAATGGCCCCGGCTTTGAAAACATTTATACTGATAAGATGTTCCAGGTCTTCGAAACACTTGATAACAGGCATTCATCATATGATGGTAAGGGGGTATCGCTGGCTATTTGCCACCGTATCATGGCGAATCACGAAGGATATATACTTCTTAAGAACAACCCGGACGCAGGGGCTGTTTTTAAATTGTATTTCCCCGTTTTAGAGTAAGCTATTTTTTTAATAAAAAGATTTTGCTGCAAGTATGCGGCAGGACATATAAAATCAACAAACAGAAGCCAAAAAACAGCTTAGTTTTGGCACGAATTTAGATACTTATGGAGACCATTTTTGAAATATTGAAATATACGATCCCGGCAATTATTGTTTTAATAACGAGTTACATGATCGTAAAGAAGTTCCTGGTAACGGAAATGCAAAGAAAGCAAATAGCCTTAATGCACGACACACAGGATATAACGATAAGGCTGAGGTTGCAGGCTTATGAACGGCTGGTGTTGTTTTTAGAGCGCGTTGCACCGCAGCAGTTAGTGCCAAGGATATATGAGCCGGGAATGACGGTAAACGACATGAGGGGAACCCTGGTTTTTAATATTAATACTGAATTTGAGCATAACTTATCGCAACAGATATATGTTTCGAAGCAGGTATGGCAAACAGTAAAAAGTGTAAAAGAGCAGGAAATTAATATGATAAACCATATTGCGCAGCAATTGCAGGGCGATGCCCCCGCGGTAGAACTGCATAAACGCATCGTAGATTATATACTGACCGTAGAAGGGGAATTGCCAAGCGATATAGCACTGCAAATAATACATGAGGAAGCAAAAAGGGTATTGTCTTCCGGGCCAATGGCATAAGTGTTGTCTGCAGAAATTAATTAAACAAGATAATGGCTGATAAAAAAATTGTTACTGATTCCGGAATAGTAATTAAGCAACTATATGATGAACCTGTGCCTGTAAGTGAAAAGCCAGGAGAATTCCCATTTACCCGCGGCGTTCATCCTGCAATGTACAGGGATAAATTGTGGACCATGCGGCAATATGCCGGTTTCAGCACAGCAGAAGAATCTAATAAAAGGTACCATTATTTATTGAAAAACGGGGTGACCGGCTTATCGGTTGCTTTCGACCTGCCAACGCAGATAGGGTATGATTCTGACAGTGAAATGGCGGAGGGAGAAGTAGGGAAAGTAGGCGTTGCCATAGACTCGCTTGAGGATATGGAGATACTTTTTAAGGGGATAGAGCTTAAAGATGTTTCAACATCGATGACCATTAACTCTACGGCTTTTATCCTTTTGGCATTGTATATAGCTTTAGCTAAAAAACAAGGTGCAGATCTTAAGAAAATATCAGGAACAGTGCAGAACGATATATTGAAGGAGTATGCTGCAAGGGGTACTTATATATACCCGCCTGCACCCTCCATGCGCCTGATAACGGATATTTTTGAATATTGCAGCAAGGAAGTGCCGAAGTGGAATACCATTTCTATTTCGGGATACCATATAAGAGAAGCAGGATCGAACGCGGTGCAGGAACTTGCTTTTACATTAGCTAATGGCAAGGCCTATCTGCAGGCTGCTTTGAAAAAAGGCCTGGATATAAATGTGTTTGCCCAAAGATTATCCTTCTTTTTCAATGCTCACAATAACCTGTTTGAAGAGGTTGCAAAATTCAGGGCAGCGCGGAGGATGTGGGCAAATATTACACGTTCCCTGGGGGCCACAGATGCAAAGGCGCAAATGCTGAGGTTTCATACTCAGACAGGAGGCAGCACTTTAACAGCGCCGCAACCTAAAAATAATATTGTACGTGTGACCCTGCAGGCATTGTCGGCAGTATTAGGTGGCACCCAATCCCTGCATACTAACGGCTATGATGAAGCATTGTCTCTGCCAACAGAAGAAGCTGCTAACATTGCTTTACGGAGCCAACAGGTAATAGCATTTGAAAGTGGTGTAACAGACACGGTTGACCCTCTTGCCGGCTCTTATTATGTAGAAGCGCTGACCAATGAAGTAGAGGCAGCTGCCTGGAAGCTTATTGAAAAGATAGATGCCTTAGGGGGCTCTGTGAAAGCGATAGAGCAGGGCTTTATGCAGGAAGAAATAGCCCGTTCTGCCTACATATACAATAAGGCTATAGAAAACGGGGAAAAAGTAATAGTAGGTGTAAATAAGTTTACAACCAAAGAAGAAGATAAAACGCAATTATTGAGAATCGACGACTCCATAAGGCAGGTGCAAACAGAAAAATTAAAAACCCTGCGTGCAAAAAGAGATAATGAAAAAGCTAAAGCCTGCCTGGAGACAATAAAACAAAAAGCCGCGACTACCGAAAACTTAATGCCCTTTGTGATAGATGCGGTGGAGCATTTATGTACACTGGGAGAAATATCAGATACCCTTCGAGGTGTGTGGGGAGAGTATAGGGGGTGATTTAGGTGTTTTAATTTTGCGGTTGCTTTTTCCTACCTTAGTCTTAGTGCATGAAGCCCACGAAAACAATATTACTCATTTTTACAACTATGTTCTGTGGCGCTATAGCCAGTGCGCAGGATATGGAAGTACCGGGTGTTCCGGAAATAAAGGCAGCGTTCTACGCCATAAATGCAAACTTAGGCCTGAAGAAACGCGTTTTGGAGAATGAAGAATTCCTTGACAATATAACTGATGGTGGTGGCACCCTCACCTTTTACAGCAAAAAGGACACAGTCGTAAAGATAGTAGAACTGATAGGCCTTTCTTTTGGCAACACGACAAGGGAATTTTATTTTAATAATGGCAAGCTGATTTTTATTTATGGTAAGGTTTGCAATTTCGTGCAAAAGGACGGGGGAGATCTTGATTATAAAAAAACGCACACTACTTTCGAAGGGCGCTACTACATAAAAGACAACAAAACAATAAAGGTGGTAATAAACCAGGAAGAGCCGGGTAACGAAATGGGAAAAGAGTTAATGGACAATATGTTCGTTGACGGGGATAGGTATTTGAAGATGTTTAATCAGAAGAAGTGAAGACAGGTTCTTGGTGAGACCAAACCAAAGCTAAATCTATTTTAAGGTGTTGCAATCAACGAATCAGGTATTGTCTTTTTTCTTTCTTCCTACGCCCATACACTTGCTGCGACATTGTCATAACTCTGGATTTGTAAAACCTAAGCGGCAGGCATAAATATATCGGCAGGTAATTGGAAGTAGTTTTTTAATTTTTGGGCTATTTTTAAAGTAAGTTCTCGCCGGCCGGACAGGATAGATGATACATGCCCTTTAGAACCAATTAATGCTTCCAGGTCTTTAGCTTTTATGCCATGTTCTTTCATTTTTAACTTTATCACATCAATCGGGTCAAGTTCAGGTAATGTAATATGCTTGTCTTCATAGTCTTTTATAAGAACCAGTAAGAGCTCCAATTCCTCAGCTTCCGGGCTGTCTTCAGTAGCATTAAAAATATTCATGCTACGCTTTAACATCCTATTATATTCGGCTTTTGTTTTTATTACTTTCCAGTTGTTCATTTTGTTTATAATTCAGAATTCCAGTATCAAAATTTATTGTTTCTGCATTTATTTTATCATATTCTCTGTGAGTGCCAAACCAGATAATATAGGCTGCCTGCTTTCGAAAATTAACTGCTACAAGCAACCTGAAATCATTCCCTTTTATATTGAAAATGACCCTGCTATTTTGCAAAATACTTGCATTTCCATATACTTGTTTCAATTCATTAAAATTACTAAAGGCAGTTTTTGTAAATTCATAATACCATGTCAATAAAGCGGTTTTTGCTTTTGGGTATTTATCAATATAGTAAAGCAATGTGCCTTTAGCAATTATGTTCACAAGCCACAATATTACGAAATAGTTTTCATTTTGAAAACTATTTCGTAATAATTTCCCTGCCTCTTTTATGGTATAGTGATCAATGAATCGGGCATTTTCTTTTTTCTTTCTTCCCATGCCCATGCACTTGCGGCTACATTGCCATAGCTGTGGATGCCTTCTTTTTGCTGGTGAAGACGCAGGTAATTGTCATAGAGGTCGCTGCTGTACTTGCTGAATTCGCTTACATATTGTTTTCTTATTTGCTCTAAGGTATCTATCTGTGCTTTCGTAAGGGCGTTTAACTGAGACTCCAATTGCTTTGCCAACATGTGGTTTCGCCTGTTGAGGCGCGACTGGGTATAGAACCAGATATTGAGGTAGCAGGAATAATTAAATGAGGAGTCGTTGGCGCTGGTGCCAATTGCATAAGCAAGGAGGTTGGCGTCGCCTTCTGCCGCTATACCTGCCTGGTGCGCCATTTCGTGGCAAACTACAAAGGGCATGATAAAAGCAGGGAGATGTTCGTTTATCTGCGACTCCCCGGTAAATGGATTATAATAGCCTTCAATTTCCAGGTGTTGAATCAGCCTGCCAAAAAGGGAGCGCTTAACCTTTAAACCCTGCAATTTGTTTCTGTAATCGGTATATACTTTGTAATAATCCAGCGATTTTAGATTTGTTTCATCGAAAGGTATGCTGTGATAATGCGGCGCATAAGTGTTTAATTTGTCAACAAGGTATTTATCAAACGATACAATTGCCATTGAATCTTCTGTCCTGCTTTTAGGTTTTGCCAAATGCCAGAAACTGCTTAAGGCAGGTTTGTAATAATTTGCACCCCATGCGATGAGAAAGTAGATATATACAGAGCTAAATATTATCAAGGTGTATAAAACAGAATCCAGGATGGCGTGTTTATATTTTCTGACCCTTATTAATAAATATAGCCAGCGCACGATAAGAATAAGCAATGATAAAATAGCGGCAGCATAGAGTATATCGCCAATGCTGAACGGAATAAATTTGAACAGGAAAGTCCTGAAGAACTGGTAAGGGAAAAATATGCAGGTGTTATATATTTCAAGGGCTCTCGGAGCGGTTTTTAACAGATATTGCATGACCATCAATACAATGATCATGACAAACAAAACAATTAACTTCTTTTTATACCGCATCTGCCACTTCTAAAACTGTCTAAACGCAATTTAGCGTAAATTGCAGTTTTTATATTGAATAATGAAATCATTTAACGTTCCGATACATTACCGCAGTCCGCTGATAAATGCCATTAAGCAAAAACGAAAGGCAGAGGATAAGCTGAAAAAGGATTACACGCCCACCATACTGCATTTTGGTTCGTTAAGTATTATCCTTGCGCGGCATTTCGGATTCTGTTATGGGGTAGAGAATGCTATTGAGATCGCCTTTAGGGCCATCAGTGAGAACCCCGGTAAAAGGATATTCCTGCTGAGCGAAATGATACACAACCCGGGTGTGAATGCGGATCTGCAAGCCTTGGGTGTAAAATTCATAATGAACACACATGGTAAACAACTTACAGCCTGGGAAGATATTAATGCCGATGATATAGTTATTATACCCGCCTTCGGTACTACACTGGAGATGGAGCAGCAATTGCGCGATAAAGGTATAGAGCCCACACTTTATGAAACTACCTGCCCTTTTGTGGAAAAAGTATGGAACAGGGCAGAAAAGATAGGGGATGATGGCTACACCATTATAGTTCACGGCAAACCTAAACACGAAGAAACCAGAGCAACATTTTCCCATAGCGTGGCACATACGCCAACACTCATTGTAAAGGATATGGAGCAGGCGCAAAAGCTTGCTGAATATATTACAGGTACGCTAAAGCATGAACAATTTTATATAGATTTCAAAGATCAGTATTCCGCGGGTTTTGATGTGAGTAAAAACCTGCAGCGTATAGGGGTGGTAAACCAGACCACCATGCTGGCATCAGAAACACAGGCGATTGCCGATTATTTGAAGAAAGTAATTTTAAGCCATTACAATGTAGCTGCGGGGAAAGAAAATGAGCGTTTTGCTGATACACGTGATACCCTTTGTTATGCCACCAATGATAACCAAACAGCGGTGCAGAGGATGCTGGAAGAAGCAGCGGACCTGGCTATTGTGATAGGCGGCTACAATAGTTCCAATACTTCTCACCTTGTAGAGTTGTGCGAAGAAAAATTGCCGACTTATTTTATTAAGGATGAATATTGCGTTGTCTCAGGAAATGAGATACGCCATTTTGATCTTCATACCCATGGTGAAAAAACCAGCTCTGATTATATCCCCGCCAAACAAGCATTGCGCATTATGGTGACATCCGGCGCTTCATGCCCCGATGCTTTGGTGGAAAGGGTAATTGAGCGGTTAGCAGAATTAACTGGGAATAGTACAACGATAAATGAGGTTGAAGAGGAATGGGGAATTGAGGAGTAGAATTATTCTATGTCTATCAATGGCCGGTATTTCAATTCTAATATTTTAATGTTCTTTTCTCTTGAAAGAAAAGAACCAAAAGTTCAAGGCTGTATGAAAATGGCTAAAAATGAGCCAGGCCGAGGATAAAAGCCGCCCAATGCTCCGATCAGATACATAGTTCTATCATCATTTGTGTTTACTCAGCTAATAACAAATCCAAACATGTGCGTCTTTAGCCAATACTTCTTTGGCCCATTTTCTTAACGCCATTTTCATAATGCCGATCCTTGCTCAACTTTGTCATTCTATTATGATTCCGGCACAACAGAATTAAGCCTCATAATGGGAATAGAGAATTAGGATGCTTTTTTAGTTTGGTATTCTGTTATCCTTTCCTGCAATTCATGGGCATAGGCCGGATTGCTCATGATATATTCGGTATCATCGGCAGGCTGTATCGTTATTTCAACGGTCTTATGAGGAAACATTTTTTTTATTCCGTCTACAATGTCGATCGTAAGCATATCTGTATTGATCCTTATAGTGGTTTCCATATAATTACTTTAAGTAAAGTTACTTATTTTTCTACACTATACCACTTTTGTAAAGCTGATTTAGGTTCCAATATACTGTCTCTTTTGCTTACTCTATTCACCTTGTCAACTGTTTCTCTCTTCAATAAATGGCTTTACCTGTTCGCTCACTATTTCTTTTTTCTTATAGAAAAGTAAGATACCGATGCCTGCCAGCATCATGACAACAGAGATGAGCTCGGCTTGGGTGGGGTGAATAAAACCGAGGTCGTATTTATAGTTAACACGTATTTTTTCTACAAAAAAACGTTCAATTCCATTAAGCATGAGATAGATACCAAAAAGGTGCAGGGGATACCTGATCTTTTTGCGCAAGGACCAAAGCAGGCAAAACAATAAAATGCAGGTGACAGCTTCGTATACAGATGTAGGGAATACGCCTACAGGCAATACGCTGCAATAGTCGCCCATACAGCCAGGTATCTGCATTCCTTCATGGTTTACGTTATGGGGGTAGTTCATAGCAACCGTCCATCGTGGCAGCCAATTTGGAGCAGCAAAAAAAACTTCCTGCGCACGAGGCAATTGATGAATGATGCCGTATTTATCGTGAGCTCCCGCTAACATTAAAGCGCCATCGGGCCCTGTTATATAAGCAGTATTGAATTTTCCCCAGTCACCATCGCCTGAAAAATGGCAGCCTAAACGCCCGATACCATAAGCCAGCATCAGGCCTGGTGCAGTGGCATCGCACAGGTGCCGGAAAGGGATATTGTACTTACGCGAATAAAAATAGAAACCTGCTGTAGCCACAATTAAGCCACCATAAAAAGTAAGACCGCTAGATGATAGAAGATTGCCGGCGGGATCTTTTATAAAATCGTCCCAGCTTTCGAAAGCATTAAAAACCTTGGCGCCAACCAGGCCACCAATAGCGGCAATTGCCAATATCTCGCCCATGCGCTGATGAGGATAAATAGCAACTTTTTTAGTTTCGGGTTCGGGCAATTGCTGTTTCTTCTTTTCTATGTAGCGACTGTAGGCTATTATTATAGCGCCTGCAGCGCCGCCGATCAAGCTGCCTTTAGCCGAAAAAAGGTAGGCTGCGGGGTTGGGGGATATTTCTGACAAGTGGCCAAAGAAGCCGCCTATTTTATAACCCAAAATGAAACCCAGCAAAGCCGACCAAAATAAGTCGTTTGTAGAAGCGGGTTCACCTATGGTTATGATGCTTATTGTTGAGACCAGCAGCCCTTGCTGCTCTTTCCTTTTTAACTCCAGGATAGTTGTCCATGCTGCGGCTATGAAGGCAAGCGCTACGAAAAAGCCAAAGGTTTTAAATATGCTGAGCCATGCGGGCATCTCTGTGCCAAAAAGGCTTTGAAATAATACTTGAAAATCGGGGTACATGCGTGTAAAAATAGGTTGATTAGTTGATTAGTTGAAAGGTTAATTTGTAAAAAAAGGGCCTAAAACAACTTAGAATTGCGAAAATTGATGAGTTGTAAAGAAGCAAATTTTTATTACATTTGCAGTCCTTTAAAGGTCGGATGGCCGAGTGGCTAGGCTCAGCTCTGCAAAAGCTGCTACAGCGGTTCGAATCCGCTTTCGACCTCGGTAATTAATCGCAAATGTTTATTATATAAATGTTTGCGATTTTTTTTGTTTCCATATTTCTTTATATCGTTTGCCGCCAATATTTTTTGTAAATAATCCACATTCAAATTTCCGCTTTTTTCCGGTTTTTTCCGGTGAGGGAGATGAAGTGTTGTTATAGAAAATTGATAATCAATTATTTGTAAATTAATTTCCGATTTTGAGTAAATTTTTGATAAGCGGAAAATGTGGATTGCATTGAAACCTAAATTATTAAGGAAGATGCCAAATTTTGGGTAAAAACACGCTTTAAAAAGAACTTCTAAATGGGTTGAATTTTGGTACAAATTTACGATTTTCCGGGGTAGGAGGCAAATAAAGATCTCCACAAAATGTGTGGTGTAGTGTCATATTTGAATTAATGCATAAAATATTTCGTCCTCTCGGGACGAGGGTTGTTTTACTATTATGTTTCTACCAATATCATGTCCCTGAGGGACAACTCATTTTCTTTGACTGACAAAGTACACTTGACGCGACATCAAGATGCGCTAATTGAATTGCCTGTTTTGCTTAGCTATATGTGAATATCTAAGGGCAATATCCACGCTGGTCACTCCTAAAGGAGTTTGTGTGGATTTTTATGCGTTTTCTATAAACAGTTAGCCTCTCTGAGGCTTTATAGATAATAATATAATTCCGTAGGAATGCTCTGTTTATAGCATAGGATATACCATGCTCAATAGCTCCTTTAGGAGCGGCCTGTATTGTATAATGGTATGAAAGGCTAAGCTACGGTTGTTGGTATTGCCAGCACACATAGCTGCCATACATACCTAACAACGGCGGTGTGGGAACACCAAGCAAGACGAAATGGCGGTACAGAGAATACCGACAAGGGCAAAAATAGATTTAAACCTAAGAGTCGGAACGTTTATCAGTTACATATAATATTAAAATATTTTTAAAATTGTTGGGTTACTTAATTTCATTTAAGGCATTAACCTAAGAACAATTTAAATCAAAACTTATGAAATTTTTGAAATTAAGCGTACTTGCATTTTGTACCAGCCTTTGTCTGACATCATGTGGCAGCAGCAGTGGAGATGCTTCTAAAACTGACTCAGCAGCATCAAGCACAACTACTACAACTACAGTAGCCCCTGCAGCAACAGATACTGCGGCTGCAAATGCAGCTATGCATGCAGTAGCAGATTCAGCAGCAGCTAATAGCAGCACAACTACTACATCATCAACATCTACCACTCCGGCAAATACAAATGCAGGCGATGCAACCACAACAACTAGCACAACCACTACCAAAGACAAAGAAAAAAGTGATGGTACCAGCGTGCATAAAAAAGTAGTAAAAACAAAAACTGAAACTAAATAATTTTTTTCAAATACTCTTTACAAAGAAACCATCCTGATGAGGATGGTTTCTTTATTTAGATACCCTCTATAAATTAGTTTATGAATTGCCAGGGTTGTTGGTATTACTGGCGCACAAGCCCGCCCTACATACCAACCAACGGCGGAAATGTTTGAGATTTTTTTGTGGTATTTTTCATTGACCATAGCGGTCTTTCAATATGGATTTATGCCTGCCATTTAATCAGCCATCTCCAGTACCAAATCACCGGTATTTACAAGTGTTCCGCCTGCTAATTCAATATGAGTGATACTGCCATTATGGGTCGCGGTAATAACGGTTTCCATCTTCATGGCTTCAATAATAAACAATGGCTGGTTTTTCTTAACCTTATCATCTTTCTTCACCAGCAATTTAGATAACATGCCTTGCAATGGCGCCCCAATTTGCTTTTCATTGGCCTTGTCTACTTTCTTATTCTCTATTCTCTGCACTTTAACAGACCTGTCCTGCACTTCCACATTACGTGTTTGCCCATTGAGTTTGAAGAATACAGTGCGATGGCCTTTGTCATCAACAGGGCCTATGCTGAGCAGGCGTATCAATAAAGTTTTTCCTTTTGCTATTTCGATCGTGGTATCTTGTCCCATTTCCATACCATACAGGAAGAGTGGGGTAGGCACTACTGAAACATCGCCATATTCTCTCCAGAATTTCAGTCCATCCTCAAAAACTTTGGGGTAGAATTTATAAGAAAGGAAATCCAATAAAGAAAGGTCGTTACCAAACGTTTCTTTGAACGTCGCAAACTCTTTCTCGAAGTCAATAGCCGGAAGATGCTTGTTAGGCCTGTCTGTAAAGGCTTGTTTGTCTTTAAGGATGATCCTTTGAAGATCTTTTGGGAAACCACCCTCCGGTTGTCCTATTTCACCCATAAAGAATTGTTGCACCGATTCGGGGAATGATATGGTTTCGCCTTTAGTAAACACGTCTTCCTTGCTCAAATTATTTGCCACCATGAATTGGGCCATATCGCCCACCACTTTTGAACTTGGCGTTACTTTTACGATATCGCCAAACATATCATTGACGGTGGCATACATTTCTTTTATCTCTTCAAATTTGTCTCCTAATCCCAGTGCTACAGCTTGCGGTTTTAAATTAGAGTACTGCCCGCCCGGTATCTCATGCTGGAATACTTCAGCAGTACTTGCTTTCAGGCCTGATTCGAAAGGATAATAATATTCACGCACGGCTTCCCAATAATTAGAGAATTGGTTCAATGACTTAATATCGTAAGGGTTTTCTCTTTCGTGGAATTTCATCATTTCCACAATGGCGTTAAAATTGGGTTGGGACGTGAGGCCGGACAAAGCCCCAAGCGCGCAATCTACTACATCAACTCCTGCATCAATAGCCATCAGGTAGCTTGCCGGCTGCAGCGAAGAAGTATCGTGGGTATGGAGGTGTATAGGTATCTTCACAGTGTCTTTTAATGCTTCAACCAATATCTTAGCGGCATAAGGTTTCAGTAAACCGGACATGTCTTTTATGGCGAGTATGTGAGAGCCTGCATTTTCAAGGTCTTTCGCCAATCTTAAATAATATTCAAGAGAATACTTGCTGCGTTTGGGGTCAAGAATATCGCCGGTATAGCATAGTGCACCCTCAGCTATCCCTTTTGTCCGTTTCCGCACCATCTCTATACATGGTGCAATATTCTGCATCCAATTGAGTGAGTCGAAAATGCGGAAAATATCTATGCCTTTTTCCCATGATTTTTCTACGAATGTTTCTATAAGATTATCCGGGTATGCTGCGTAGCCAACCCCATTGCAACCACGAATGAGCATTTGTAATAGAATATTCGGGATGGCTTTTCTAAGCAGTTCTAAACGCTGCCAGGGGTTTTCTCTTAAAAAGCGGATGCAGACATCGAAAGTGGCGCCACCCCATACCTCCATACTAAAGGTTTGGGGATGGTTCATGGCAAAGCTTTTAGCAACCTTCAGCATATCCTGCGTACGCATGCGGGTAGCTAAAAGGGATTGATGCCCATCCCGGAAAGTAGTATCAGTATAGTGTATTTTCTTTTCGTTCTTCAGCCATTCGCTGAATTTTTCTGGGCCCAAGTCTGTAAGTAAGCCTTTGCTGCCTTTAGGATAAACGCCGTTTGTATTATATAATGGAACTATAGGCTTCTCGAATATTTTATTGGGTTCTTTTACTTTTACGTCCGGGTTGCCATTAACTGTAATATCCGCCAGGAAATTGAGCATCTTGGTACCCCTGTCCTGGCTGGTATAAAATTTAAAAAGTTCAGGATGTTCCTGTATGAAATTTACGGTAGCCTTACCGGAAATGAAATCCGGACTTGTGATAAGGTTTTCGAGGAACTGTATATTATTCTTTACACCACGGATGCGGAACTCGCGCAAGGCACGATGCATTTTTAAGGTTGCATCTTCCAGCGTTTTGCCGGCAGTACTTAGTTTCACCAGCATGGAATCGAAGAAAGGACTGATCTTCATTCCGGGGTAGGTGCTTCCCTCATCAAGGCGCACGCCAAAACCTGTAGCATTACGGTAGGTTACCAAAGTGCCATAGTCCGGTTTGAAATCATTGGTCGGGTCTTCGGTAGTAATGCGACATTGCACCGCGAAGCCAATCTTAGGTATGGCGGCCTGTTCGCCAAGGCCTATTTTAGGGTCTGATAGTTTATATCCCGAAGCTATGTATATCTGGGTTTTGATGAGGTCGATACCTGTTATCATTTCTGTAACGGTATGCTCCACCTGGATGCGTGGGTTAACTTCTATAAAATAGATATGCTCACCACTATCTACAAGGAATTCAACCGTGCCGAGGTTATTATAATTTACCGCAGAAGCGATCTTTACGGCATAGCCATATAGTTTATCAAGCGTTTCGTTTTTTAATGTGGAAGAAGGAGCTACTTCCACGACCTTCTGGAAACGGCGTTGTACAGAACAATCACGTTCATATAAATGGACAATATTACCATGCTTATCGGCGGCTATTTGCACTTCAATATGCTTGGGGCGCTCTACAAATTTTTCAAGAAAAACCGTGTCGTCACCAAAAGCGTTTTTAGCTTCGCTTCTCGCTTCATGAAATGACTTTTTCAGGTCTTCATCATTTCTTACCACGCGCATACCCCGGCCCCCGCCGCCTGCAGCGGCCTTCAGCATTAATGGGTAGCCAATACGATTAGCCTCTTTTAATGCTACAATATCGTTTATAAGGTCTTCAATATTGCTTTCTATTATCGGTATAGCGCATCTTTTTGCAACTTCTTTAGCAGTTACTTTATCACCAAGAGCTGCCATAGCTTCAGGGCTGGGGCCAATGAAAATGATGCCATGCTCTGCGCACTTACGGGCAAATGTTGCATTTTCAGAGAGAAAGCCATAACCGGGGTGAATGGCGTTGGCTCCACTTTCTTTAGCAACGCTTATTATTTCATCAATATCAAGGTATGGTTTTAATGGGTTATTGTCGGCCCCTATCTGGTAAGCTTCATCAGATTTGTAGCGATGAAGGGAATACCTGTCCTCGTAAGTGAATACCGCAACCGTAGGTATATTTAATTCTGCGGCAGCGCGAGATATGCGTATTGATATTTCTCCCCTATTAGCTATTAATAACTTCTTTATATCCATTCTTTAGAATTGGACTTAAAAATAAGGCCTAAAATTGAATCGAACAGGATTAATAAAAAAAGCGAATAAAATTAATGTTAGAGGGTCGAAATTCTGCTATAGTTACACGTTATGCGATTGAATATATACCACCCTTTCAGGGTTTATGAGAATCGAAAATTCCATTTTCTATAATAATAACACCCTTTCAGGGTTTTACTTTATTATACTTAAACCCAGAAGGGGTAAAATGATTATAGAATCTATATAAGGCATTAAAAGCAAACCCTGAAACGGTGAATTTTTTTTAATGAACTCAATAATTGATTTCAAAGAATATAATGAAATAGATTATTTCCACAGATCAGCTGTTTTGATAGATTTCCCTTTTCCTTTATTTAGTTGGTCGATGCTTCGTGCAAGATGCTTGCGATTGGCTTCTGTAGAAAGTAAATACTCTGTTTCTGTCTTTACTTTATATTTTTTAAGGATAGCCTTTACTTTCTTTAAAGCATCCTTGCTCTCGGTATCAGGAGCATTTGGACTAAACTAATTTTTCACCTGGGCTGCTCATGATGCAAATTTAAGAATATATTTCTGTAAATTATCTATACGTGGAAAAGGTTTCAATGAGTAATCATCGAAACCTTTTGAACCTGTGTATTGCATTAATTATGAGAAAGTAATTATTTGCTTTATAAGCTTTAGATTTTAGCAAGTTTTAAATTTGATTTGGTAGAATGTAAT
>Ga0206970_10192_pt1 | contig 16687 bp, 13 predicted proteins | sample Alteio_BWOrgHeat_88_FD_152964 | JGI IMG/M metagenome (GOLD analysis project Ga0206970, IMG submission 152964) | Enriched cells from forest soil in Barre Woods Harvard Forest LTER site, Petersham, Massachusetts, United States -... | ecosystem: Environmental > Terrestrial > Soil > Temperate forest >... | reverse complement strand
AACGCTTTGATCGCTGCAAAGGAATATAAGCAGGCAGAAAAACTGATCAACGACCAGCAAAAGACTGGGATCAATAGCCCGATGTTGTATATCGATATGGGTCGTGTTTATGAAGCTGCCGGCAAAACAAAAAAAGCCGAAGAACAGTTTAATAATGCAGTGGCGATGGTAAATGGCGATGATATGCTTACAGATCAATTGGCCAATTCCTTTGTTGCCATTGGTAAAGACCCATACGCCATTGCGGTGTATGAACGCACCAAGGCTCTCAGGGGAGGCATTTTTATTTATAACGTACCAATCGCTAAGCTATATGCTAAAACCGGGGATATTGAGAAGGCAGTAAATACACTTCTTGATATGGGTCCGGGGTCCGGGCAATATGTAAATATTGAAAGCATTAAAGGTGTAATGTTGGAAATGCTGGGTAACGACCCTCTTAAATTGCAGTCGGCACAAAAAGCATTGATAAAGAAAATAAACCAGCAACCCGATGCACTCGATTATATTCAATTGCTAACCTGGCTTTATATCCAGAAGAATGATTGGGACGGAGCATTGATACAGATCGAAGCCCTTGAAGAACGTGGCAACACAAAAGGACAGCGGCTCATTGATTTTGCACGCAATGCCTGTAGGGAAAAGCAATATGATATAGCTGTGAAAGCTTATGATGAAGTAAAAGCAAAAGGACGCGATCTTCCATTTTATATTGTTGCTGCTTCGGAAGAATTAAACACCCTATTGCTTAAATTGCAAGACGATCCTGCTTTTAAACTTGCGGACGTTCAAAATCTTGTTGTTCAGTACGATACTTTTTTTGCTCAGTTTCCGCAGTACTATGCGCAACAGACAGCTGCCGATTTCGCAATGGTGGAGGCCCAATATGCCAATGATGTGGAGAAAGGCATCCAAATTCTGCAAACAGCAATTAAACAACCCGGTATTACTCATGAATTCTCGGGCAAATGTGCATTGCAATTAGGTGATTATTATTTGCTTATCGGAAAAATATGGGACGCCTCTCTTTTATATAGCCAGGTTGATAAAGAGTTCAAGCTTGATGCACTTGGCGAAGAGGGCAGGTTCCGCAACGCGAAATTGTCTTTCTATATCGGTGATTTCGATTGGGCGCAGGCTCAGCTATCTGTCTTAAAAGCGTCCACCTCCGAACTCATTGCGAATGACGCCCTTTATTTGTCGGTACTTATAACCGAAAACATGCCACCTGACAGTAATTTTGTTCCGCTCAAACGCTTTGCCTATGCCGATCTTCTGATGTTTCAGAATAAAGACCAGGAAGCGGAAACCTTATTAGATAGCCTAACTAAGGCATATCCCAAACACCCGCTCGATGATGACATATTGATGTTGCAGGCCAGGCTGGCAGAAAAACACCGCGAATACAATAAGGCACTCGACTATCTTAAAACAATTTACGAGCAATACGGGAAAGATGTGTTGGGCGATGATGCTGTTTTTAAAACTGCTGAGATATACGAAAAGCACTTGCATGATGGCACCCAGGCAAAGCATTTTTATGAGCAATTGATAATAGATTATCCCGGAAGTACTTTTGTGCAGACTGCCAGGAAAAGATTGGAGCAGCTAAACAAAGCGATTTTACCCTAAGAATTATTCTGCTCATAAATAAATTGTATTTTAAGGCCTTAGCTTTTTTATGAAGCGCTGGCCACTACATAAAACATACTTCTGGGAGACCGCTCCCTTCTTTCGCCTCTTATTGCCCGTTATAGCCGGGATAATTTCCTATTCGTACGGCTTGGTGAAGAATCAGCTATCAATAAATACGGCCTTAACTATGGCCACTCTAGCTTTCTCAATTTATTTAATTATAACATTTCTCAGACAAAGAAAACTGCAAAACGCACTAACTTTCATACTAATAAATATCTCCCTCTTCTTTATTGCGTGGTCATTATGCTGGTTTAATGATATTAAAAATTCAGCTTCTTGGTTTGGCAATACGGTAGGTAAGTCCTGCGCATATCTCGCACGCATCACATCAACACCTGCAGAAAAAGAAAAAACCTGGAAACTGGAAGTTTGCATCCTTAATTCATTGACAGGAACGAAAGTTGCCACAGCTAAAGGCAATGCTTTTATTTATGTTTATAAAGACCTAGCTGGCTTTCCTTTTCATCAAGGTGATACCATCTTGATGCCCGACAAATGGAAAGCGATAAAAAATTCAGGCAACCCGTTTGAATTCGATTATGCCGCTTATTGTGCCCGGAATAATTTATCGTACCAGCAATTCTTATCCCAAAGTGATATTCACTTATATGCCAAAGCTGATGACAAAGACAAAACCCTTATTGAAAGAACTCATGAATACTGCATGCTGCAATTGGAAAGATACATTCCCGATTCTGGCGCTAAAAATCTGATACAGGCTATGCTCTTAGGCGACGAGATCTACCTCGATCAAAATTTATTAGCAGCATATTCCGAAACCGGCATCGTCCACATAATCGCCATTTCGGGAAGCAACGTTACCATTTTCTTTATTGGCATTTCCTTTTTACTATGCTGGCTGAAAAATAAAAAATACACCTGGCTTAAGTATATAATTGCGCTGCCTTTGGTTTGGTTTTATGTGCTGATGGCTGGCGCGCCGCCTTCGGCCATCAGGGCCGCGATCATGTTTTCAATACTGGCATTTGGCTTTGTATTGCAGAAAAACAATAACAGCCTCAATCAATTATTTGCCACCGCTGTCATACTACTATGTGCAGAGCCTATGTGGCTATATGCTCTTGGTTTTCAATTATCGTTTATAGCCGTCCTTTCTTTGATACTGTTTTATAACCCTATCTATAAATTATACGCCCCCACAAATGTTGCTTCAAAAAAAATATGGCAGACTATCTCCGCAAGTTTAGCAGCAGAAATATTGGTGGCACCCCTTGTCATATATTACTTCCACATGTTCCCCCTCATGTTCATTATTGCCAATGTTATTGCTTTCCTGTTCATGGGCTTGGTCTCTCTTTTTGGAATGCTAATTGTTTGCTTTGGCTTTATTCAGCCTGTTGCAAGTGCATTAGGCTTCCTGGCCTCCTACATGGTTATCTATTTCAACCGCGTCATTTACTGGCTGCAAGATAGGAACCCGGAATCATTTCATTTTTTGCATTTAACAGGTGTCGAATTATTATTGGTGTATCTTTTCATTGCAGGCCTTGCCATATTCCTCATCAGGAAAAAGAAAGCTGCAGTATTTGTTGCCCTGTCTGCCCTTTGTTACTTGTTTATTTCCTTTTGTCATGATGAATGGATCACGCTGCGCCAAAGGCAAATTGTTATTTACAATATCAGCAAGGCTAACCATATGGAACTTATAGAAGGAAAATATTTTAACGTGCTTCATACCGATACAGCTCTCTCGGAAAATAAAAAGGACTACATCGTCAAACCTGCACATATAAACTGGAATGCGTGGCGGTACAAAAGGACTTCCCCGGGCGACATTTTTCTACTAGGCGATAAAAAAGTGCTTATCTTAAATAAAATAATAAAAACTCAAGATCAATTTTCCATCGACTACCTCATACTTAACTGCCCCTCTGAAAAAATAAACCTTCCATTCCTAGTGCATACATTTTCTCCTAAAATGATCCTCTTGGGCAATAACTACTCGCGTTTTGCTATCGACCATTATTTCGAGAAAAGTAGGGAACAAAATATACCCTTGCACACATTATCCTACGATGGTGCTTATGTAATAAGTTCATATCAGTAATTTATCCATAAAGCTTAGTATCTTCGCCCCTCCAAAAAAGTATTCTCTACATGGATCGTATTATTAAATCTGCCCTTATTTCGGTTTTTTATAAAGACGGACTGGACCCCATTGTCCATAAGCTACACGAGCTGGGTGTTACATTATATTCTACAGGAGGAACCCAAACTTTTATTGAACAACTTGGCATCCCTTGCACCTCTGTAGAAAGCGTAACGGGCTACCCTTCCATTTTAGGTGGTCGGGTAAAAACACTGCATCCTAAAGTGTTTGGGGGCATCCTGGCCAGGCGCGACTTTGAAGAAGATCAGAAACATGTACAAGAGTACGATATACCCTTCTTCGATCTTGTAATAGTGGACCTTTATCCTTTTGAAGAAACTGTAAAACATACCACAGACGAGAAAAGCATTATTGAGAAAATAGATATTGGTGGCGTATCCCTGATACGCGCTGCCGGGAAAAATTTCAAGGACGTATGTATTATCGCATCCCGCAACCAATATGGCGGATTACTCGAACTTCTTGAAAAACAAAATGGCAATACTTCTCTCGATGACCGCAGGCATTTTGCTGCTGCTGCATTTACAGAATGTGCACATTATGATGTTGCCATAGCTGCCTATTTTAATCGCACTGAGGATATTTCTCATTTCCAACTTTCTTATGGTAATAAATACTGGCTGCGTTATGGTGAAAATCCACATCAGCATGCCGTATTTTATGGCAACCTGAACGAATTATTTGAAAAACTAAATGGCAAAGAACTTTCCTATAACAACCTGGTAGATGTAGATGCTGCCTGCCAGGTAATTGCAGAGTTTTCAAATCCGGTCTTTGCAATTATCAAGCACACAAATGTATGTGGCATTGCAGAAAGGCCTGATATCAGTGCCGCATGGGATGCTGCCCTGGCAGCCGATCCGGAAAGTGCTTTTGGCGGTGTGCTAGTAACAAACCAGCCAGTCAATGCAGAAGTGGCAAAAAAAATAAGCGAGCTTTTCTTCGAAATTTTGATAGCGCCTGCGTATGACGACGATGCATTAAGCCTTCTGAAAACTAAGAAGAACCGTATTCTTTTACAGCAAAAAAAATCCTTTCGTCCGCAGACAGAATATAAGCGTATCCTCAACGGCGTTTTGGTTCAACAAGCCGATGATAAAAATTATGCTGAGTGGATGGAAGCCGGCGGGCACGATAGCACTGACAAAGAAAAAGAAGACCTGCTATTTGCCAATATTGTTTGCAAACATCTAAAATCAAATGCCATTGCTTTGGTTAAAAATAAGCAACTTATTGGTAAAGGTTGCGGGCAGACCAGCCGTATAGATGCACTTCGCCAGGCATTGGATAAATCAAAACAATTCGGGTTTTCTTTAGAGGGCGCAGTATTGGCCTCCGATGCATTTTTCCCGTTTGATGATTGCGTAAAGTTGGCTTACGAATCGGGTATAAAGGCAGTCATTCAACCGGGCGGTTCCGTACGCGATAATGACAGCATACAATTCTGCAAAAACCATAATATGGCTTTGGTTATTACACAGACACGTCATTTTAAACATTAAGTTTATTATATTCACAGTCTATGGTCTCTATACTCATAGACAATGATACCTTATTGCGCTCTTATGAGTTAGAAGACGCGAATAATTTATTCAGCGCGGTCGATAAGTCAAGGCAACATCTCAGGCATTGGCTTAATTGGGTGGATAAGACGACCAAACCCGAACACACGCTGCAATTCCTGCAGCAAGCTATGCAACAACAGCATTCACAGGAAGGACTTGCCCTTGGTATCTTTTATAAACGTAAGATAATAGGTGGCATCGGTATGCATCATTGGGACCACACGATTAAGAAAGCGCAATTAGGTTATTGGATCAGTAAAGAATATGAAGGCAAAGGTATTATTCATGAATGCCTGCTCCGCTTTATCGACTTCTTATTTAACAAAGTGGGATTGAATAAAGTAGAAGTACATTTTATACCCGAAAACACGCGCAGTTCAAAAGTAGCAGAAAGCCTCGGCTTCAAAATTGAGGGCATTATCCGCCAAAGTCATTATCACAACGGAGGCCTTGAAGATATTATTATTGCAGGGCTTCTTAAAACAGAATGGAAGATCCCCACTCCCGACAGAAGTGTTTAGGCTTTCAGGTCTTTTACCTTTTCCCATATTTCAGGAATACGTTTTATCCAGCCAAGCTCCCGCTTTTTCATCCTTGCGTCTTCTACAGGTGTTCCAAAATAAGTCTTTCCCCCTTCCAGGCTGGACGGGATACCGCTTTGCGCCAGCACAATAGCACCCTTGCCAATGGTAAGGTCTTTACTTACGCCCACTTGCCCCCATAAGATCACTTCATCTTCTATTATAGCTTTGCCGCCCACACCTACCTGTGCTGCAAACAGGCAGTTCTTACCTATTACAGCTCCATGTCCTATATGTATGTGGTTATCCAATTTTGTGCCCCGCCCTATGATGGTATCACCGCTTACGCCTTTATCAACTGTAGTGCCGGCTCCTATTTCCACATCGCTTTCTACAATTACACGCCCGCAACTTTCCAGTTTGTCATATTGTACTTCCCTTTCCTTGCGGCGCTTAAAATAAAATGCGTCCGCACCCAAAACTACACCTGCGTGTATAATCACATTATCTCCAATCACACAATGGTCATAAATAGTAACATTGGGATGTATGAGGCAATTTTTTCCAATAGTAACATGGTTCCCTACAAATACACCTGGCTGGATATGCGTGCCTTCACCGATCACAGCACTATCGCTTATCATTTTGCTTGCCGGCTCAAACGGACGGAAGTGTTTTACAATTTTTACATAAGCGCTAAACGGATCATTGGTAACCAAAAGGGTTTTACCTGCAGGGCAATCAACTTCCTTATTAATGATAATAATTGTTGCAGCAGAGTTAAGACAAGTATTGTAATATTTTTCAAAATCCACAAACGATATATCTCCCGTTTCTACTTTATGTATCTCATTTATTCCTTTAGCCATTTGACTATTATTACCAACTAATCTGGCGCCCGTAAATTCAGCTATCCATTGAACGGCAACAGGTTTCTCAAACTTCATATATCCTATTTAATTTGCACAAAAGTACAATATGCAAAGCGCTTCTGAGATAGCAAATCATAATTTCTACCCATTTTCTGTTATTTTGCCAAGGTATTTTAATCTTACCTGTGAAGTATATTAATATAAACGGCCGTATTGAAGACGCTATTAACACTATAATACCTTATGATAACGGTGCATTCCGTTACGGCTATGGCTTGTTTGAAACTATATTATTCAAAGATGGGCGAATTGAGCTGAAAGAACTCCATTGGAACCGGCTCTTTTCCGGCCTTGACACATTGCTTTTCGATGTTCCCAAACTAATGACCAAGGAATATCTTGAGGAACAGATCATCCTCACGGTGAAAACAAACAAACTTGAAAAACTATGCCGTGTCAGGCTACAGGTTTATGCCCACAATAGTGCCTTATTTGATGCTGCCCGGAATAACCTGGAATTTATTATAGAATGTTTTGAATTGACAGATGCCCTAATAAATATCAACGAAAACGGCCTTATACTTGGCATAGCAAACGGTTTGCAAAAAAGCATGGACAGCCTTTGCAACCTTAAGACAAGTAATTCACTTATTTACGCAATGGCAGCCAAACAAGCAAAAGCAAATAAGTGGGATGATGCGCTTATATACAATACTGTGGGGAATATTATAGAGAGCAGTATTGCTAACGTCTTCTGGGTTAAAGAGCAAATTATATATACTCCTCCACTCGCATCCGGCTGTGTAGCCGGCACTATGAGAAGTTTTATTATCACAGCTCTGCGTTCATCCAATATTATTGTAAAAGACGAAGACATATCATTAGATAATCTTTTATCTGCAGATGAAATATTTTTGACAAATGCCATTAGGCGAGTAAAATGGGTGTATAGCATAGAAAATAAAGGATTTTATAAAAACAACTATACACATCATATCAACAAATTATTATTTTATAATAAGTAATGCCCCCAAATGCATCATTTCATTTTGATAATCAACATCTTGGTATTATCTTCGCAGTCATAACAAAACACACACTATATATGAAAAAACTCTTCTTATCAATGATCGCTGTAGCATCGATAGCTACAGTTGGCAATGCGCAGGTGCGCTTCGGTGGCGAAGTGGGCGTTAATATGAGCAATGTAATGAGTAGTCCTAGCGTTTCTACAACAATGGCTATAGGGGCAAGAGTTGGCCCTATTATGGACTATGCTATTAATGATCATTTCTCTATTCAACCAGGGATTATGTTTTCAATGATGGGATTTAAAATAGATCCTGTGACTGAGACAATAAATTACATTCATATTCCAATAAATGTATTATATAAATTTGACGTAGGGCCAGGTAAATTATTCGTTGGGCTTAATCCATATTTAGGATATGCACTTAGTGGCAAAGTTAGTGGTGGCGGCGTAAGCGAGAGCATTACGTTTGGCTCTAATGAAGGCGATACCAAAGCTCTTGATTTTGGTATAGGCGGACAAGTTGGTTATGAATTACCAATGGGTCTCTTATTCCGTGTAGGGTATGATTATGGCTTTGCCAATTTATCTAACGAAAGTGGAGAAACTATTAATAATAACTGCATTCACATCAGTGTAGGCTACTTATTTGGCAGCAAATAATAAATTCATTTATATTATCAAAAATGTCCTGAAAATTCAGGACATTTTTTTTTGTAGATTGTAAAAATTATTTTCGTAAAAAATTACCTGCATGAAAAAACTGATATTATCGTTTTTCAGCATTGTTTTATTTATTTCTAATTCAACAGCACAAATGCACATTGGTGGTGAATTAGGCTTAAATATGAGTAATATGACCTTAAGTCCGCCCCCTATTGCCGCTCCAACTCCGGTTTACGGCGCACGATTTGGCGCCCTTGCAGATTACACATACCTTGATAATTGGTCGCTGCAGACAGGTCTCTTCTTCTCAATGATGGGTTTTGGCTCTCCCGCAAGTACGGATAGTATTGCCATAGGCATAGAATCAAGAGGAGCAGGATCAACTCGCTTATATTATGTTCATATTCCGATTAATGTTGTTTTCAGTATGGGTGTGGGCCACGGCAAACTGTTTGTTGCTGCCGGCCCTTATGTTGGATATGGATTAAGTGGCGCTATTAAAACAGGTACGCTAACAAATGCCCTTGGCGATGTTGCCGGCGAAAACAGGGGCGTTAAGTTTGGATCAGATTCAATATCAGATTATAAGAGGCTTGATATAGGCCTTAGTGCAAGTATAGCCTATGAACTACATTCCGGACTTTTCTTCCGGGCGGGTTATGATCTTGGGCTAACCGACCTTTCCACGCAAACTGTTTTGGCACAAGTAAACACTTGTGCGCATCTCTCGGTGGGCTATTATTTTACTCAAATCCATTTTTTTGACAGAAAACCAAAGCCACATAAAGACGCCCCGACTGCAGATAGTTCAGCAGCAGTAGCCTCCACCGATAGTACTGCACACTCCGCAGCAACAGACAGCACAAACCATACTGTATCGGGAGATAGCACAAAGGTCGTTGTTCCTGCAGATAGTATAAGCCATGCCGGCTCCACGGATAGCGTCAAACAAGTAGTACCCGTAGATAGCACAAAAGGCATTGTCCCGGCAGATAGCACAAAACATGCAACACCAACTGATAGCAGTGGCCATATTATACCGATAGATAGCACCAAGACTTCGGTCCCCGCTGACAGCACAAACCATATTGTACCAACGGATAGCACCGGCCATTTCGCGCCAACGGATAGTACAAAGGTTTCAATCCCTGCTGACAGTGACAGTGCAAACCACGTTGTTCCACCCGACGGCACGAACCATGTTGCTCCACTTGGGGATAGCACTAAGCCAGTTGTGCCCGTAGATAATACAAATCATATTGCGCCAATTGATAGTGCAAAACACGCAGTGCCCATAGATAGTACAAACCATATTGTACCTGCTGATTCTACGGCTCATTAACGCTGTCCCGCTTACCATTTATAATGAACCTTTTTTATAAAAATGCCGCCTGAACGACGGCATTTTTATGTTTTATTAATTCATTGTCTATTTTTATCTTGTCTCTCTTACCTTAGCATAAAATATCCCTTTATGAGAAAACTAATATTATCAATTTTCTGTATTGTCCTTATAGCTTCCAATTCGAAGGCGCAATTCAGAATTGGACCGGAGCTTGGTTTGAATATGAGCAATATCAGCGAAACAGGAAATAATACAAGTTCCGGAGCAAGTAGCGTTACAGGCCTTAGCTCTTCGTATAGCAATTCGTATGGCCTAAGAGTAGGAATGATTGTCGAATATGCTTTCAATGATAATCTTTCTTTACAATCGGGGCTTGCTTATTCGATGATGGGAGCTACTCTTGCAGCTCAAAGTGCAAGTTACTCCGGCTTAAATCTTAGCATTGGCCAAAGCTCCATAAACATAAATTATATTCACATCCCCATCAATATAATATATAAAGTTGATGCTGGACGAGGCAAATTTTTTATAGGCGGAGGGCCCTATATCGCTTATGGTATAAGTGGGACAATAAAAACAGGTGCCATAAAGTTAGACACTTTAGGATCATTACCTGCAAGCAGTACTAATATTAGTTTTGGCTCAGATTCTAGTTCTATCAAAGCATTTGATTATGGCATTAATATTTTGACAGGATATGAATTGGCCAACGGCCTTTTATTTAAAATAGGATATAGTTACGGGTTCGCAAATTACTCAAATCAAAGTGGTGCCACCGATAAAAATACCTGTATCTTCATTAGTGCAGGCTGGCTTTTCAGCAATGGTAACAAGAAGAGATGATACTGTAAATAAAATTAAACTCCTTCTTTATGAGAAAGCTTTTATTCTTTTTTTTAGCTGCTTCCTTACAAGGTATGCCAGCTGATGCCCAATGGCGCCTTGGCCCTGAGCTTGGATTTAATATGAGTAATATAAGGGAAATTATTGCAGGCAATAATAATAGCAACAGCCTGTTACCAGGGGCAAGGCTTGGCTGTATTTTTGACCATGAATACAATGATCATTTTTCATTTCAGCCGGGTGTGTTTTTTTCAATGATGGGATGTTATACTCCGGGCAGTAATACTTATTCTTACGGCGTAACAACTGTTGTGCCAAATGTAAGCACAAGTATTTATTACGCTCATGTCCCAATCAATTTTTTATATAAAACCGGGCTGGGCTCCGGTAATATCTTCATAGGGGCCGGCCCCTACCTAGCCTGGGGGGTTTATGGCGTCGTCAAATCCGATGCCTATAATGTTGGGGCGCAAAGTGGCCCAGCTATGTCAGAAAATATAAAGTTCGGCTCAGACTCATCCTCATTTAGGGCTTTGGATTATGGTTTTAATATTGTAGCAGGCTATGAGCTTCCATCGGGTCTGCTTTTTCGGGCAGGATATAGTTATGGCTTGGGAAACCTGTCTAACGAAAGTGGTTTGAAAGAAAACAACACCTGCATTTTCCTTTCGATGGGCTGGTTATTAGGTGGCCCGAATTATCGTTAAAACAGATACTCTTTTGCATTATTTAGTTGCCGGCTGCTTGTTTACAGAACATATAGTATTGAAAAATGCATAATTTGGTTTATTTTTAAAGCAAAATGCAGCCTGTGAGGAAATTTTTTTTATTAACTTTTGTCAATGCTTTATTCGCATTGACGATTAACGCCAAGACCAAGATTGGCATTGCTCCCGAGGCCGGGTTTAATTTAAGCAATATGTCATTTAGCGATGGCTCCAGTGGTTGGCTGAAACCAGGTTTCAAAGCCGGTATCAATTTCGATAAATTCCTGAGCGATAAATTGTCAATACAGGCCGGTGCCTTTTATTCGATGTTAGGATCCAGGATGGATATTAACCAGGTATTTGTAGGTCCTGTAATCGTACCCGTCAGCATCAGTTATGCACAAGTACCTATCAATTTATTTTACAGGATGGAACTCGGCAAGGGTAAATTATTTTTTAGCGCCGGGCCATATATTGGCTATGCTTTAGGCCTGTTCGGGAAACCGTCGGATACTGCCGTTAAACTCACTAATTTTAAAATAGGAAGTGATACTTCGTCATTTATCAAGCCACTCGATATTGGTGTAAATCTAAATGCCGGTTATGAATTACCTAATGGCCTGTTTGCAAAATTGGGTTACGCAATCGGGATAACTAATATATCCGCTCAAAATGGGGAAACCGTTAGAAACTCAGTTTGGAGTATATCTATCGGCTGGTTCTACAGGTCAACAAGAGTTAAGGTCGAAAACAAAGCATACCAATAGAAATAAGCTGTTCGTCCATTTACAAAGCGCTAATGAAAAATAAAATTTTCCTGACACTTTTATGTGCAATCGCCCCCGGCCTTGTGAAAGCGCAACTTGCTATTGCTCCGGAGATTGGTATCAGCAGTTGCTCAATGAAAGTAATGCCGCCTACTCCTTATCGTCTTAGCTCCAGCGGAAGTTTAACAGGTGGGAAGATCGGGGCAATAGGCGATATTGGGCTGAGCGAGCATCTTTATTTTCAGTCAGGCCTTTTTTTTAGCATAAAAGGAGACACTAAATCCTTAGCCTATAGTGTCAACGATAGCGTTCAAAACATTGACCAAAAAACGCAAATTCATTATTTGGAACTCCCTGTCAATGTATTGTTCAAAACAAGTACACAAGGCCTGGGAAGGATCTTTTTTGGGCTTGGCGCTTCTATAGACTACACAATCGGAGGAAGAAATACCATACACAATTACGGGCATATCGGAAGCCTGTCTTCATTTGATACTACAACAAATACCACAATACAAGGAGGAAGGGATATTAGCAAAATAGATGTAGGGCTTAATTTTATTGCAGGGTACGAATTTCGTTGGGGTTTATTTTTGCGTTTATACTACTCTTATGGGTTTACAGACATAGCAACCTTTTTGGATGAAAGCGATAAAAACCGTTCTTATGGATTTTCCGCAGGTTATTTTTTAGGTAAAAGCCGGCATAGCAACCTTGCCAACGAACTGATCGCAGAATAAGGGTAATTATTACCGCGCTATTTTTATACATTTTTCTTTACTCCTCCAAGTACTTCAAACTCATTTTTAACACATGGGAATAGTACAAATGCACAAAGACAAGAAACGGAATCAGGTGCCTTGTTCTGCAGCTCCCGACCTTTGCTTTTTAACATTCCTGCATCCCTGATGGCATAGTTTCTGCTGCCATGATTCAAAAAAGGAGGGATGAATTATGAAACGGTTTATTTTATCTTTAGCAGTTAGCCTTTGCAGCATCAATGGAAATGCTCAATGGGTATCAGGAGGTCCTGAGATAGGTGTTAATTTGAGCAGCTTATCATCTATGTACCACGGCGTCCAAAGCGATGATGGAACCAGGGCAGGACTTAAAATAGGTGGCGTATTAGATATAGGTTTCACACAACACCTTTCTATACAGCCTGGTTTGTTTTATAGCGTAAAAGGGGCCCATGAAGATTATATTATCGCTTCGACCAACCCTGACAATACTACCACCACTACAAATGATCAGAAATACGATTATAGTATCGACTATTTTGAAATTCCTGTGAATTTTGAATATAAGTTTGGCTATCGAAATATCGGCCAGGTATTTATTGGCGCAGGCCCTTATTTGGCTTATGCAGTCGGAGGACGTTCTACTAAAGAGAGCGTTACTACTGTTTCAAGAAACACCGGTGTTACCATAACTTCGGATACTAAGTCTTCTTCCGATCTTATGATAGGTAATAATGCTGGAGTAGATAATATTACCCACACCGACGGAGGTATCAATATAAATTTCGGTTTCGAAGCTGCCAACGGCTTAATAATACGTACAAACCTTGGCTTTGGTATAGCTAATATTATGCCTGGGGGAGACGCAAATAATTATATGCGCAACAACGTATTGGGTTTATCTATTGGATATTTATTCGGTCACTAGATTTACATCTTTAAATGTGTGGTTTAGGCTGCTCTTTTTTTATGGGCGGCCTTCTTTTTATATTTTTGCGGTATATCATATCACCACTAACTAATCAAATATCAACTAAATTGCAGTCTATTATGAGCAAAGTTCGTGTCCGTTTCGCGCCCAGCCCTACCGGCGGCTTGCATCTTGGGGGAGTTCGTACAGTATTGTATAATTATTTGTTTGCCCGTCATCATGGTGGCGAGTTTATATTACGTATTGAAGATACTGACCAGAACCGATATGTGGAAGGTGCTGAACAATATATTGTTGATTGCCTGCAATGGTGTGGCCTCATACCAGATGAAAGCCCGCAAAAAGGCGGCCCTTATGCGCCTTACCGCCAAAGCGAGCGGAAAAATTTATATCATCAATATGCAAAACAACTAATTGATTCAGGCCACGCATATTATGCGTTTGATACTACAGAAGATCTTGAAAAAATGCGCAATGACCTGAAGCGCGCAGACAATACCAATCCCCAATATGACCATAGCACGCGTATGAAGATGCGGAACTCCTTATCATTACCGGCATCAGATGTTAAGGACTTATTAGCCAACAATATCCCTTATGTAATCCGTATAAAGATACCTGAAAGCACCACCTTGATCTTTACAGATATGATACGCGGCGAAATATCTTTTGATACCAATCTCGTTGATGACAAAGTACTTTTAAAGGCGGACGGCATGCCTACCTATCATCTTGCTGTTGTAGTAGACGATTATCTCATGAAGATAAGTCATGCCTTTCGTGGGGAGGAATGGTTGCCAAGTGCACCGGTACACATTTTGTTATGGGAATATCTTGGCTGGAAACATCACATGCCGGAATGGGCCCACCTACCCTTAATTCTGAAACCGGATGGTAATGGTAAGCTGAGCAAACGCGATGGGGACCGTTTGGGTTTCCCTGTCTTTGCTATGAATTGGACCGATCCCCGGACAAACGAGACTGCATCGGGTTTTCGCGAAATGGGTTTTATGCCGCAGGCATTTGTAAACATGCTTGCCATGCTGGGTTGGAACGCAGGTACCGAGCAGGAACTATTTTCTATTGAAGAACTGATCCATAAATTTTCTATCGAACGGGTGCATAAAGGTGGCGCCAAGTTCGATTTCGAGAAGGGAAAATGGTTCAACCACCAGTACATTCAGCAAACAGACGACACCACATTAACCCAATTGGCAAAACCCTATATAGAAGCAGAGGGAATAAATGTGAACAATGATCATCTTCTAAAAATAGTAAGCCTGATAAAAGATCGTTGCCATTTACTGAGTGATTTCTGGCAGCAGGGCCATTTCTTCTTTGCAACACCACACGATTTTGACATCAACCCAATAAAAGAAAAATGGAACGATGTGAAGCAACAGTTTTTTACATCTTGGATAGCTTCATTAAACGATGCCAAAGATTGGAACTATGGTATTATTGAGCAAAATTTCAATACGCAGCTTGAAATCAGTGGCTTAAAAAAGGGAGACGTTCTTCTTCCTTTACGCATTATGTTAGTAGGAGGAAAATACGGGCCAGGCGTTTTTCTTATATCCGAAATAATAGGGAAAGAAGAAACAATACTAAGGGTTAATAATGTACTTGCGAAGCTCTCAGTATTGTAAATTGTTTAAAACCACATTCATCGAGGATTGGTAATTATGCAATTAAAACACCTCCCCTAAATTCACAAAAAAACCACCGGAGCCCTGCAACCCGAGGCCATAATCTATTGCAATATTGGTTTTGGAAAATTTATTCAGTTTTATCCTGATACCCGCCCCGTATCCAGGCATAAGAACTTCAAACTTGTTTGAACCTTCTTCGGTAAAGGTTTGCAAATTGGCAAATACAACGCCGCCAAGCAAGTCATTACCCGATATCGCAAAACGGTACTCCCCTTCTCCATACAACATATTTTTTCCCCTGTACCTGCCTTGTATATAACCTCTGCCAGTATTGCTATAAGGGTCTCCGCCCGTATTAGGCAGCATGAGATATGGTGGCATGCCGCTAAGCGTCAGCCAGTCGTAGTTCCAGAACGCAAGTATATTATCTTTACCGAAAGGGAGCTTAATATACTTTCTAAGGTCTACTATCATTGATCGCCAGGTAGCTTCATTGCCAAGGAAAGTAAAATTCGGCCTGTAAACAAGATTCGCATATACTCCATTATCCGGGTTAATGGAATTTTTTCTTGTATCATACAACACATTGAATGTAATACCGGACGCCTGCTCAGTACTCGAAAGTCCGTACTGCTCAAAATCTGTGACCTTACCGCTGGGTGGGTCTACTTCCTTTATGTTCCAGAAATAGTCAAAATTATAGCCTATCCCCGCATATAGGTCAGTAGCCACTTTCCTGTAAAAAGTCTGGTGCAAGCGTATGGCATTGTAATTGATGGTATATTGATCATAGAATGTAGTATATCCACCAAGACCATAAGTATAAGACGGATACTTTAAATAACGCCAGTCTGTAACAATATTATATTTATTGTTCTTGGTCCAGATATTTGCCTGTATCGGGAAAATGACCTGTTTTTGCTGCGAATATGTTAAGCTTGTAAGCACACTCGACATGTTAGTCTCGCCCGGTTTACCTGTATAAAACGCGCCGTTTGCTACGAGGAGTACTGCAAAGCCTGTTTGCAAAGAATAGCCGGCTGCGGGCACTGCAGACAAACGAGGCTGCGAACTCGTATCATTTCTCGGTTTAGCCTTTTTATCAAATACCTTTCTTGCTATATCTATCAGGTCTTCTTCATTCGCTGCCTGGGCCCGTAGAGCCTGAGATGAAGCCAACAAAAAGCACAACAAACATATTTTCTTCCAAAAGACCAAT
>Ga0206970_10182_pt2 | contig 16708 bp, 10 predicted proteins | sample Alteio_BWOrgHeat_88_FD_152964 | JGI IMG/M metagenome (GOLD analysis project Ga0206970, IMG submission 152964) | Enriched cells from forest soil in Barre Woods Harvard Forest LTER site, Petersham, Massachusetts, United States -... | ecosystem: Environmental > Terrestrial > Soil > Temperate forest >... | reverse complement strand
TCCACCGAGGCGCGCGCGATTGATAATAATTACCGGCAGCATCACAACGGCGACAGCGGCGAATACTTCGGTCTGACGTTTTGGTCGCCGAACATCAATATTTTCCGCGACCCGCGCTGGGGCCGCGGGCAGGAAACCTACGGCGAAGACACGTTTCTCACCGGCACACTCGGAGTCCAGTTCATCCGTGGCTTGCAGGGCGACGATCCGAATTACCTCAAGGCCATGGCTTGCGCAAAACACTACGCCGTGCACAGCGGGCCGGAATCGGAGCGGCATCGTTTCAATGTGGACCCGTCCGAGCGCGATTTTTACGAGACCTACCTGCCCCACTTCGAAATGGCCGTGCGCGAAGGCCACGTGGGCGGCGTGATGGGCGCGTACAATTCCGTCTATGAAAAACCGGCTTGTGCCAATCCGCTGCTGCTCACAGACCTGTTGCGCAAGACTTGGGGGTTTGACGGATACATCGTTTCCGATTGCGGCGCGATTCATGACATTGACGCCAATCACAAATACGTGGCTACGCCGGAAGAGGCCGCGGCGGCTGCGGTGAAGGCCGGCTGCGACATCTGTTGCGGTGGCGATTATAGTGCGCTGGTCATTGCCGTGCAAAAGGGACTGATCACGGAAGCCGAAATCGATGTGGCTGTGGCATACGCTTTGAAAACGCGCTTTCGGCTTGGCCTGTTTGATCCGCCAGAAAAAGTGCCGTGGTCTAAAATCGGTATCGGCCAAAATGACACGCCGGAACACGAGGCACTGGCGCTCAAGGTGGCTCGCGAGTCGCTGGTGCTGCTCAAAAACGACGGCGTGCTGCCGCTGGACCGGACCAAAATCAAACGCATTGCCGTCATCGGCATGAATGCAAATTCAACCACGATGCTCGCGGGCAATTACAACGGCACACCAGCGCGACCGGTCACCATTCTTGACGGCATCAAAAAACTGGCCGGGGAAAGCATCACCGTCACTTACGAGACCGGTTGTCCGCTCGCCCTGAACAAGAATGGCTTGAATAAACCAAGTCAGGGAGTTTGGCAGGAATCGGTTGAATCGGCCAAATTAGCAGACGTGGTCATCTATGTTGGAGGCATCAGCCCTGAATTTGAGGGTGAAGAAATGGCGCAGGCGAACGGTTACGACGGTTTCAACGGGGGCGACCGGACGAAGATTGAATTACCTGAAGTCCAAACGGACTTGCTCAAGGCGCTGCAGGCAACGGGCCGGCCGGTAGTGTTCGTCAATTGCAGCGGCAGTGCCATCGCAATGCCGTGGGAAGCGGAAAATTTGCCCGCGATTCTGCAGGCGTGGTATCCCGGCGAACAAGGCGGGCGCGCCGTGGCGGATGTTTTGTTTGGCGACGCGAATCCCGCCGGCCGCCTGCCAGTGACGTTCTACCGCTCGACTTCGGACCTGCCGGATTTTGAAGATTACTCGATGACCAACCGTACCTACCGGTATTTCGGCGGCAAACCGCTTTTCGCCTTCGGCCATGGATTGAGCTACGCGAAGTTTTCGTACCAAGCGCCGAAATTGAATTCCCCTGCCCTCTCCGCCGGGGACACACTGAAAGTTTCATTCGAGTTGAAAAACACCGGTTCACATGCCGGCGATGAAGTCGCGCAAATTTACTTTCGGCATGTCAACTCCGCTGTCCCGCAGCCAAAACTGGCACTATGCGGCTTTACTCGAATTCATCTCGAACCCGGGCAAACCTCCAAGACAGCGCTGGAAATTCTGGCAGAACGATTTCGTTACTGGGACACCGCAAAAAAACAATACGTCGTGGAACCGGGCAACTACGAATTGCTCATTGGCGCGGCATCAGATGACATCCGTTTGCACGTACCGTTTGCAATCAACGGTCAATAACACGCTTCCGAAACTTTCCCGTGAAATCATCATCTACATATCTTGCTAGCCTTACATTGGGGGCCACGATTTTAGTCGGCATCCTTTTGTCTTCGGCGGCTAGCGCGGCTGAGTCGTCGCAAAAGCCCGGCCACGCAACCAACGTCCTACAAGCCTTCAATTATGCCGATGTCACACTGACCGGTGGGCCGGTTGCGGACCAAGCGCAGGCCGCGCGCGAGTTTTACTTGGCCGTTCCCAACGATGATCTGCTCAACGGTTTTCGGCTGCGGGCTGGTCTGCCTGCGCCCGGCAAACCGATGGGCGGCTGGTATGACCCGGAGAATTTCGCCGGCGGCTGCACGTTCGGGCAGTTGATTTCTGCCCTGGCGCGCGACTATGCCAACACCGGCGACGCGCGGTACAAGGAAAAGGTTTCTCAAATGGTGCATGGGTTCCATGAAGCCATCGGGCCGGACGGGTTCTTTTTTGCCTCGGTAAAAATATCCACGAACTGGCCCTGTTATACTTACGATAAAAATTGCGCCGGGATGCGCGACGCTTACCTGCTGGCCAGCAATGAAGAGGCCCTCGCCGTGCTTAAAATCATGACCGACTGGGCGTACAAAAACATGCCGCGTCGCAAGGACGAATGGTACACGCTGCCCGAGAATTTTTACAATTGCTATGCGCTGACCGGCGACAAGCGCTATCTGGAAATGGCGCATGACTACGATTACAGCAAGGAGTACTACGATCCGTTCGCCAACGGCGTCAATGCCTTCACGCCCGACCGCCACGCTTACAGCCACATTAATTCACTTTGCTCGGCGGCCAAAACTTATGAAGCGACCGGCGATGACAAATATTTCAAGACCATCTCCAACGCCTGGGATTTTTTAACGGGGACCCAGATGTACGCATCAGGTGGCTGGGGCCCAAACGAGCGTTTCGTGCCCGCGGGACAGGGCGCGCTGGCCGCATCCCTCTCCTTTGAGCAAACGCGCTGGCATTTTCACAAGCGCGACACTGACTATGCCAACAACTTTGAAACGCCCTGCGGCTCTTATGCGAATATGAATCTCGACCGTTACCTCCTGCGCTTCACCGGCGATCCCAAATATGCCGACAATCTCGAGCGCGTATTGTACAACGGCATGCTCGCGGCGTTGCCCATGCAGCCGGATGGCAGAACCTTCTATTACTCGGATTATCATCCCGGCGCACAAAAGCAATACTTCCCATCGGCTTGGCCGTGCTGTTCCGGCACCTACGCCGAAGTTACCGCCGACTACCCATTGGACATCTATTTCCACGATGACAACGGCCTTTACGTATGCCTCTTCACGCCCTCGCAAGTTCAGTGGCAACATCGCGGACAAACCATCACCGTCGCACAGACTGCGGATTTTCTACAATCAGACACGGCGACCTTTACCGTCCATGTGAAAAAAACGGCGCGGTTCTCCTTCAACGTGCGCGTGCCGGCGTGGGCGACGGAACCTGCAACCGTTTCGGTCAATGGCCACACAACAAGTTCAACAAACGCGCCCGGTACTTTCTTGAAAATTTCCCGGCGTTGGCATGATGGGGATACTGTGGCCGTGACATTCCCGAAATCGCTTCGATTTGAAGCCGTGGATGCGCAGACACCCGAACTCGCTGCGCTGATGTACGGCCCGATTTTGCTCGTCGCCCTGGCGAATGGTGATGTGGACCTGCATGGCAACAAAGCAACACCGGCGGCCTGGATTCAGCGGCAGGACGGAGCGTCGCTGGCCTTCCGCACGGACGAAGGCCAGGTGTTCCGGCCATTATATCAATTACGCGACGAGCACTACACGACCTATTGCCGTCTGGTGCCCGCAAATCATGATTTTGCGAAATGGGAAAAAGAAATTGCCGCCTTCGAGCGATCCGACCTGACCAACTCGCCGCCCACAAATGCCATTCTCTTCACCGGGTCCTCCGGCATCCGAAAATGGACCACCCTGGCGCAGGATTTTCCCGGCCAGCCGGTCATCAACCGTGGGTTCGGCGGCTGCGAAATCGAGGACTGCACGCACTTCGCCGACCGGATTGTTTTCCCGTATCAGCCGCGCGCCATTTTCCTCCGCGCCGGTGACAATGACCTCTGGGCAGGCAAATCGGCCATGGACGTTTTCCTGGACTTCAAGGAATTCGTCGCCGCCGTTCACGCCCGGCTGCCGCAGGTAAAAATTACTTATATCAACCCCAATCCCTGCCCATCCCGTTGGAAGCAAGCGGACAAGGAGAAAATCCTCGGCAATCTCGTCACCAATTTTTGCCGGTCAAATCACAGCGTGCAGTGCATTGACACTTTTGACATGGTATTGGGCCCGGACGGGAAGCCACGTCCGGAGCTGTTCCTGGACGACCGTCTGCATTTTAGCGCCCAGGGCTATCAGTTGCTCACCGCGCGGGTGCAGCCGTACCTTCCGAAATAGGTTTGCCCGCCGGAAGCCCATGTTATAAAAATATAACAAAGGTAACAATTCTAGCATTGGCACGGGGCGGTCTGGATGTAATCGTAATGCCCAGAACCCGTAGCAAATAAACCGCTTAAAACCGGCTCGTTAATTCAAATAACATCATGGCCAGCATCGCCTCCTCATCCAGTTCGACCTCCACACTGTCCAACGGAAATACCGCCAACTATCGGGGACCGTTCTCGATTATGACCACATTGTTTTTTATGTGGGGGTTCATGACGGTCTTCAACGACATTTTGATTCCGCGGTTCAAGGAGGCTTTCACGCTCGATTATTACCATGCGATGTTTGTACAACTCGCGTTTTTCGGGGCTTATTTCACCGGTTCCGTAATTTACTTTTTCATTTCGGCTTTTACGGGCGATCCCATTGCCAAAATCGGCTACAAGAATGGCGTGGTCATCGGCCTGCTCATTTCCGCCACCGGCAGCGCGATGTTTTGGCCGGCAGCCAATGCGACGTCCTACCCCATGTTTTTGTCCGCGCTCTTCGTGGTGGGCCTTGGGTTTGCCATGCTGCAAATTGCGGCCAATCCGTATGTAACAATCCTGGGTCCAGAGAAAACGGCTTCCAGCCGGCTGAACCTGGCGCAAGGGTTCAACTCAATCGGCACGACCATCGGGCCGCTTATCGGCGGTTTCTTGATTTTTCAATACTTCGCCAAAACCGGCGCGCACGGGGCGGAATCGGTGAAGATGCCCTATCTCGCGTTTTGTGCCATTTTCCTGGCGCTGGCGGTAATATTCTTTTTCATTCACCTGCCGCACGTCGGCGAAGGTCGCGTGGAGCCGGGCGCGGGTGCGTTGAAATATCCGCATGTAGTGCTCGGAGTGATAGCAATTTTCATGTATGTGGGCGGCGAAGTTTCGGTGGGCAGCACCATCATCAATTTTCTGGGGCAACCCTCGGTGGCTGGGTTGTCGGCTGATGACGCCAGTAAATATGTTTCGATCTATTGGGGTGGGCTGATGATTGGGCGTTTCATGGGCTCCGTGGAATTGAGCGAAATGAAGGCAGCCAAGAAACAGTTGCTTTTGGTGGTCATTCCGTTGCTGGCGTACCTGCTGCTGTGGCTGGCCAAGAGCGCGCCGCTGGATGCCATGCAAAAAGGAGATACCGGCGCATTGTTCAGCCTATGGCGCGATCAATTCGTGGCCAATTGGTCGGTATTCAAAATTTATCTGCCGTTCGTCGGCCTGTGCTGGCTGTTGTTTCAATTTGGACGCGCAAATGCTGGCCGCACACTGTTGATTTTCTCTTCCACCGTCGTGGTGTTGTTGCTGACAGCCATTATCGTAGGCCATACCGTCGCGATGTGGTGCGTGGTGGCGGTGGGACTGTTCACCTCCATCGGTTGGTCAAACACGTTTTCACTGGCGCTCGACGGGACGGGTATTTACAAGAGCCAAGTGTCATCGCTGTTAGTGATGGCGATTCTGGGCGGCGCGGTTCTGCCACCGCTCCAGGGCAAAATCGCCGACGTGACCCACAATTTACAAATCTCCTTCATCGTGCCGCTCATTGCCTATGCTTACGTAGCCTTCTACGGAGCGATCGGTCACCGAGTTGGCCGTAATAAACTTCCTTCAGCAGCTTAAGAAAATCATGAACCGTAGAGAATTCATTCGTAATACCACCTTGGCGGCATCAAGCCTCATGCTCGCCAGCGTCGCGCGCGGAGCCGATTCTGATTTTCCCGTCGTGCGGGTCGCCGAAGCCAAAAGGAAATTCAAGAGCGTCGCCGTCGAGAAAACGATTCAAAACATCCAATCCTCCATCGGCAACAAGGAACTGGCGTGGATGTTCGGAAATTGCTTCCCCAACACGATTGATACGACCGTGGATTTTGGGACGGTTGACGGCAAGCCAGACACTTATGTCATCACCGGTGACATTGATGCGATGTGGCTGCGCGACAGCTCCGCGCAGGTCTTCCCCTATTTGTCTTTGGTGAACGAGGATGCCGACCTGAAACAAATGATTGCTGGCGTCATCAACCGCCAGACGCGCTGCGTCCTGCTGGACCCCTATGCGAATGCCTTTTACAAGGACGCCACCAAGATCAGCGAATGGAAAAGCGATTTGACGGACATGAAACCGGGCGTGCACGAGCACAAATGGGAGGTGGATTCGCTCTGCTACACCATCCGGCTCGCGCATGGCTATTGGAAAGCCACCGGCGACACTGCACCGTTTGACGATACGTGGCGTCAAGCAATTTCACTCATCGTCAAAACGTTCCGCGAGCAACAGCGCAAGGAAGATCGCGGCCCCTATCACTTTCAGCGCCGCACGGAGACCCAGACGGATACGGTGGCGGGACGCGGTTACGGAAATCCCGTCAAGCCGGTGGGCTTGATTGTTTCGATCTTTCGTCCCAGCGACGATGCCACGGTGTTTCCTTTTCTGGTGCCGTCAAATTTCTTTGCAGTCGTCAGCCTCCGGCAGGCGGCGGAGATGCTGGAACAAATTCATCACGACACCGCCTCTGCCGCGGAGTGCTCCGCTCTCGCCGACGAAGTTGAAAAAGCGTTGCGCGAATACGCGGTCGTCAATCCGCATGGTTATGGAAAAATCTATCCCTACGAAGTGGATGCCTTTGGAAATTTTTACTGCATTGACGACGGCAACATTCCCAATCTGCTGTCCCTGACCTACCTCGGCGCGGTGAAGCCGGACGACAAAGTCTATTTGAATACCCGCAAGTTCGTGCTGTCGGACAACAATCCCTATTATTGCAAGGGCACAGCCGGACAAGGTGAAGGCGGCCCGCACGTCGGCATGAACATGATTTGGCCACTCGGCCTCGTCGTGCAGGCATTGACCAGCACGGAGGACGCGGAAATCGCACAATGCCTGGCGATCCTTCAAAAAACGCACGCCGGTACCGGCTTCATGCACGAGGCGTTCAACAAGGATGACCCGAAGAAATTCACGCGCTCATGGTTCGCCTGGGCGAACACCATTTTTGGCGAGCTCATCCTGAAGGTCTATCACGAACGTCCGCATCTGCTCGATTAAGCATTGCTCTCCGTTCGCCGTCTGCCCCAATCAAGTTGAACGCGATTTTACGCGGTATTCCGCTGGCGTGAGCTTGGTGAGCCGTTTGAAGGTCTGGCAAAAATAAGGCGTCGTGTGGTAACCGCACCGTTCGGCGATCTCATCCAGCTTGAAATTATAACTTCGCAGCAAATGCTTGGCGCGGTCAATCCGCACGTGCGTCAGGTAATTGCTGAAGGTCATGTGGCCGCGCGTTTGAAACAGGCGGGAAAGGTGCGTGGGCGAGACATTGAACTGCTCGGCCACGGACTCCCGGGAGATGTCGTACTGATAATGGTTTTGCAGATAGACGCAAACATTTTCCAGCAGCGAATGAGTGCGGCCTGCGGCGTGATCGTGCGGCTGCTGGAGCATTTCACTGACGTTCGTAACGAGCGCCCGCGCCAGGTCCGGAAACATTTTGGAGACGCTGTTGGACGCCTGCAGCTCCACCATCGCTTCAACCAGATACGGCAGCGGGCCCGTCAACGGCCGTGGAATGGAAAACTTCTTGGCCGCAAGCTGCGGCGAACGGCGGCGTTGCGCAGTGACAATGCTGATGCCGATCTGTTTTGCGCCAAAGAGCAGCGACATGAGTTCCAAACCCTGATGCCAGACAGGAAAATTCCAGCAGTTCGGCGCGGCGAAGAGGGCGTCGCCGGGCTTCAACTTTACGGTGACAATCTCGCCGTTGGATTCAATTTTATTTTCGTAGCACCCATGTACCGGAAATTCCAGCCGGGGGAAATTGACGATGTGGCTGTAAGCCGGCGGATGCAACTTGCGGCTGCAGACCAGGACGCTGCGGATGGGCGTGCGCTGGATCTGCCGTTCCGGCCACCAGTCTATGGGCAGGGCAGGCGTCATGGTGCAATGTTATAAAAATGTAATAAAGGTAACATCTTTTTTCTTTAGAGAAGTGACGGGTTGATTGATATTGCACGGCACCAGCCCGCAATTGTCAATACGTTAACATGAACGCCATGTTGCAAAAACATAAGCAGTATCTGCTGACAGGTGTTTCGCATGTCATTCCCTTCATCGCCTGCGGTGGGATTCTCATCGCTGCGTCGCTTGCTTATTGTTTTCATTCCCATCTGTTGAACGAACATGGCGGACCCGATGTATCCAAGGCGCCGTGGTTTGTGCAGGAGATGTTCACGATTGGCGCAACAGCATTCACACTATTTCCAGCGATCCTCGCGGGCTTTATAGCCTATGGTATGGCGAGCAAGCCGGGCTTGGTGCCTGGATTCATCGGTGGCTTCATTGCAGGGATGCCGCAAACCGTGGGAGACCGGTCTGCCAGCGCGGGGTTTTTGGGTGCCATCATCATTGGTCTGGTCGCTGGCCACGTCACGAATTTTTTGAAAAAGCTGCCGGTGCCAAAAATGTTCCGGCCGATAATGCCCATCATCATTATTCCCATTTTCTCTGCACTGCCGGTCGGTATGCTGATGCTTGCGCTCGATATGCCGATTGCAAAAATCATGGTCGGAATGGGCCATGAATTGGAAAGCCTTCAGAACGGTTCGCAAATCGTTCTGGCGATGCTGCTCGGCGCAATGATTGCCTTCGACATGGGCGGACCGATCAACAAGGCGGCGTTCTTTTTTGGAGCGGCCATGATTCAGCAAAATAATTACTCCATCATGGGCGCGTGCGCCGCCGCGATTTGCACCCCGCCGCTCGGCCTCGGTTTGGCCACCTTTTTGAAACGGAAAATTTGGACAGAAGAACAGCGCGAATCGGGCTTGGCCGCTCTCGGCATGGGTTTGGTCGGCATAACGGAAGGCGCAATTCCTTTTGCCGCCGGCGATCCATTCCGGGTGATTCCCTCCATTATGCTGGGTTCCATGGTGGCAGCCACGATTGCCATGCTGGGCGGCGTCGGTGACCACGCGCCGCATGGCGGGCCGATCGTACTGCCGGTGATTGACCATCGCCTGGTTTATGTCTGCGCCATCGTTGCTGGCGCGGTTGTTACGGCGGTCTCGATTAATTTGTTAAAAACACTCACCGAAAAACCCGCCGCAGTTGCGGCTGAAAAAACATGAAATTTGTTGCCGTTACCGCCTGCCCCACGGGCATTGCCCATACTTATATGGCTGCCGAAAAACTTGAAAAGACGGCGAAAAAACTCGGCCACACCATCAAGGTGGAGACGCAGGGCGCCATGGGTATTGAAAATGAATTGACCCAGGCCGACGTGGACTCAGCCGACGCCGCCATTATCGCCACGGACATCGCCTTGGAGAACGAGGAACGGTTCAGCCGGATACGGAAAATCCATGTGCCGGTTCAGGAAGCATTGAAAGATGCCGAGGGAATTTTCGCCCGGCTCAAAACCTAAATAACCAATGACCGGAAACTTAAAAATTAGATTAATGGATTGCCGGATGCTTGGACTGCTGCCCAAAGCTCAGCCCGCGTTACTCCGTCATCAATCCAGTAATCCAAAAATCCGTTAATCCGCCACTGTCCCGTGCCACTGGAACAACATTTCACCTGCCCGCTGCCGAATGGCGTCCATGCGCGCCCGGCCAGTGCGCTGGAAGAGGTGTTGCGCGCGTTTGATTCAGATGTCGTCCTGACCAACCAGCGCACCAGCCGCACAGCCAACAGCAAGAGCATCCTGTCAATCGTGGGCGCGGACATCCGCCATGCTGATCCCGTCGTTTTCAGAATCAGCGGCCCGGATGAAACCAAGGCGATGGCGGCCTTGACGGAATTCCTCCACGAGAAATTTCCGCTTTGCGACCAACCGCTTACAACGGATGCAAAGCCGAATGGTGATTTGCGCCTGCCACCCTGCCTGAGCCACGCCGGCGCAGTGGTTCACCGCGGAACTCCGGTCGTGTCCGGCATTGCCCGGGGCCAGGCAGTGCGCATCGGCAAAAATAATGTAGATGCCCTGCCACGCAACAGCGTGGTTGATCCAAAAATCGAATGGCGGCGGCTGGAAACGGCTTTGGAGAAGCTCGTCGAGAACTACGACGCACGCCTGGCGCGCTTGGATCAGGGCATTGAGGCCGACCTTCTCAAAGTTCACCGTTCCATTGCCCGCGACGTGGAATTTCGCCGGCAGCTGTCCGAGGAAATCGCTAAAAATCAGTACCCGGCGGCGCAAGCGATTGCCAGCGCCGAAAAGCATTTTTCAGAAATGCTGAGCGCCACCGACAGCGAGTTGCTGCGCGAACGCGCCCTGGATGTTCAGGACGTATGCGGCCAGCTTTTGCACGATCTCTATGGCGCCAAGGCGGCAAAAGCAAATACTGAACTGGTTGCTGATTCCATTGTTGCCGCTGAATCACTCACGCCAGGCCAATTTCTGGCTCTGGACCGGAATTTCCTGAGAGGCCTCGTGCTGGGCCAGGCAAGCCACACCTCGCACACGGTGATACTGGCGCGCTCGTTCAACATCCCGACCCTTGCGGACATGGAAAATCTGGCCGGCCTCAATGCAGGTGAGGAAGTTGTCGTTGACGCGGATCTGGGCGCGCTGGTGACACGCCTTACTCCCGCGGCCCGGAAGTATTACGCGCGCGAAAAGCAACGGATTGAAGCCCGGCGTGCGCGCCTCCAAAAATTGTCCGCGCAACCCGCTGCCACCCGGGACGGACACCGCCTTGAAGTAGCCGCGAACATTGCAACCGCAGCGGAGGCGGCGCCGGCTTTTGGCGCCGGCGCAGAAGGCATTGGCCTTTTCCGCACCGAAATGCTTTTTCTCGACCGGACGTCTCCGCCGGATGAAGCCGAGCAACTGGCCGCGTATCGTGAAGTGCTTGCTGCCGCCAATGGCCGGCCGGTGGTTTTCCGCACGCTCGATGTCGGTGCCGACAAAAAGCCGGGTTATTTAAATCTGCCAGCGGAGGAAAACCCGTTCCTTGGTTGCCGGGCGGTGCGGATTTATCACGAATTTGAATCCTTGTTCCGCAAGCAAATCAGGGCGCTCATACGCGCGTCGGAGTTCGGGAAACTCCAGGTAATGATCCCGTTCATTGCCACGATGGATGAGGCGCGATGGGTCAGGCAAGTCATCGCGGACGAGCAGAAAAAATGCGGTGCGGAGAACATTAAATTTGACGGGGCGATGCCGGTGGGCGCAATGATAGAAGTGCCGTCGGCCGCGTTTACACTTGAAGCGCTGTCCCAGGAATTTGATTTTTTCAGCGTCGGCTCCAACGACTTGTTGCAATATTTCATGGCTGCCGACCGCATGAATTCCAAGCTGGGCGGCCTCTATGATCCGTTGCAGCCGGCGTTTCTGCGTCTGCTCAAGCAAATCGTGGATGAGGCTCACGCCCGGTACACGGAAGTCAGCCTCTGTGGCGAGATGGCCGGCCGGGCACGGCTCATCCCGCTGTTGGCCGGATTGGGATTCGACAAAATCAGCGCGTCCGTGCCGGCCATCGCCGATCTCAAGGCGGAGTTGGCCGAGGTAACCTTGGGCGGCTGCCAGGAACTGGTGGCACAGGCATTGCGCTGCACGACTGCAAGAGAAGTTTCGGAGCGGCTGGATGAATTCGTGTCACGGCGCAATCCCCCGTTGCTCGAGCCGGAGCTCATCATTTTGGATTCAGACGCGGCGACCAAGGAGGAGGCGATTAAACAGGCGGCAGACCAGTTATTCATACTGGGCCGGACGGAAAATCCGCGCGAGGTGGAAGAGGCGATCTGGCAGCGCGAGACCTCTTACTCCACCGGCTTTGGATATGGCTTTGCGATACCACATTGCAAGAACAACAGCGTGCAATTCAATTCCATGGTGCTGCTGAAACCGCGTTCTCCCATTGCTTGGAATTCGCTCGACGGCCAGCCCGTCCGCGTGATGATCATGCTCGCCATCCGGGAAACCAACGGCGATTCCGCGCACATGAAAGTGCTGGCCCGCCTTGCCCGTCAGGTCATGGATCCGCACTTCCGCTCTCAGTTGGAACAGGAGACGGATCCGGCCAAACTGTGCGCCATTTTGCAACAATCTTTCGGAAGCGAAACTCCCGTAATGCCACAAACCCAGAAATCTTAAAATGAACCAAATCCTTGAACCCATGTTACCTGATGTTGTCAGGTTCGAGAAAACGGCCTACAAGCCCAAAACCATCCAGGTGGCAATTGTGGACGATGATGATGCCAGACGCACTTTTCTCGCGGAGCTGATAGATGCGGATGGGTCGTGCCGCATGGTGCGGCACTGTCCCGACGCGGAGTCTGCGTTGAACGATTTGCCACGTTTCAGTCCGGACGTCATTTTGCTTGAGATCAATCTGCCTGGCATGGATGGCGTGGAATGTATGCGGCGGCTGAAAGCCGTGTTGCCCAAGGTACACGTCATCATTTTCACAGCGTGCGAGGATCAAAGCCGCCTGGTTGCCTCCCTGATTGCTGGCGCCAGCGGTTGTTTACTGAAGCATGCCGCGCCGGAGCGGTTGCTGGCGGCAATCCACGAAGCATATGAAGGGGGCGCCCCCATGTCCCCGGAAATTGCCCGGCGCGTCATCCAGCAGCTTCGCCAAAACAACGGCGCGTCGCCGGAAAAAATAAAACTCACCCCGCGCGAGCAGGAAATCCTCGATCAATTGTCCAAGGGATTTCGCTACAAGGAGATCGTGGACAATCTGGGCATCAGCTTCGGCACGTTGCACAGTTACATTACCAAGGTTTATGAGAAATTACATGTGCATTCGCGCACCGAAGCCGTGGTGAAATACCTGAATCTTTGATGATGGCCTGCTTGTCAGGGCCGGAACGCCGGAAACACAAAGCAATAGGCTGAGTATTTAATTTCGCTCCAGACCAGTTCCCGCATGGGCTGGCCGGGAAACAGCGGACGGCTCACCGGCAGAAATTGAACTTTGACACGCACGCTGCTGCGGCCTTCGGTCAGGCGGCGTGGAACAAGAAATTCATCGTCACGAAACCGGCGGTTGGAAGTTTCCACGCGATGTTCAGTGTCACCAAGTTCCGTCTTGGGATTGGAATAAACACAGGTGTTACCGCCGGCCAGATACCAGATGCCGGCCTGCCGCCAGCGCGGCGGTTCGCTGTTGGCGTCAGCAATGAAAACCCCGGCGCGCTGGTTTGGAAATTGATAATCAAGTTTGCGCCGCAGCAGTACGCCAAAATTATCCGGTGCCAGTTGCAGTGTGAACTCCGATACCCCGGTGGTTTTTCTGCCCCAATCAGATTCCGCTGGAAAAATTTCCTTTCCATTCAACGTGTCCACGCCCCACTCATAACGCGAAGTTATTTCGTAAGGCAACGAGGCGTCCGGCGAATGATATTGATGTGCCATCTCGCTGTTGGTATTGCCGATTAGCAGTTCATCTGTCTTTACCACTGACGCGGCGGGCAGGCCGTACCAAAATGCCACCGTGCGGTAATGCTCGGTGGACTGATCCGTGCCGCCATGTTCGAGGCAGATTTTGGCATTGCGTCCAAAGGGCATCAGGTCGGCCAGCAGGAAGCGATAAGCTGACTCAATTTTATCCTCATCGTTTTGCGCCTGCTGTTCCTTGGGTGCGCCGGTAGGATGACCGGCAAACGGCAGCGTCATGGTTTGGCCGCCCCAATAATCGCCGCCGCCGCCCCATTCTTCCGTTCCTGTTCCTTGTGCCTGTGGCGTTAAACTATCGTCGAAGAAAAATCGCGGGTCGCCTTCCAGCGTGACTAGATTTGCGCGGTCTGAAAATGTGAACGAAGTGCCGACGAACTGGCCCGACCAGTCGCCGCCGCCTTCCGCGTCGCGCGTGTCGAGCAGAACCAGGTCTTTGCCCGCTTCCGGCGTCGGAAAATCCCGGTAAGTCGCGTGAAAATAGGCAAGCTGGTTTGGCGGCGCGGTACATGGGACTGTGCATACCGACCAGTGGATTTGCGAAACCGGTGTGTCAGCCCCGATGAGTTCAAATCGCGCCGAACGAAAAAACGGCATCGGAAAATAACACGCCAGATGCGCTTCGTTTTCATCGAACCGGATGTGGACCGGAAATGCCTTCACCAAAAACTCGCGCTGGTCGCGGTTATAAAGAGTGCCCGTCCCAAAAAACAAGGCCACTGGCGCGTCAATGGATGGCTCGGCGCGGTTGTCCCATGTGACACGCAAACGCGCGCGGCCAAATCCAATGGCGCGGTCCTTGGGCACCGAAAACTCCAGCGCCCGGATCATCCCCGGGTCGTTTGTGAGGTTCAGCCAGGCGACAGTTTCGTTGGTGGAAAGGTCGAGCGTACCACTTTCCTCCTTCAGCTTGAGCTTGACGCCTTCGCGTGAATCGGCCGGCGGAATCAAATCTTCTCCGGAGCGCGCCAGTAATTTTAGAACGTCGTCCGGTGGCTCGGTGTTGGTGCTCCACGAATGCAGACGGTGAGACACCGGAATACCGTCCACGAATTGCTGGTAGATATAATAGCCAGTGCCATAGTGCGTGCGCGTATAGGCCATCTGAAATGAGCGGTCAAACGGGATGGGCACCCACGATAAATCCGCGCCCCGGGTCGCCGCCCATGTCCAGGCCAGCGGCTCAGGGAAAGCCTTTGCCGGAAGGAACACGGAGTTGGCGGCGGGATGACGCGGATCCGTCGTGCTGCTCTCCTGCACCAGATAATCGTTTCCATCCACCACGTAATGCCATGGGCTGCCATGCCAGTGGTTGTAACGCACAAAATAAAGAACCCCTGCCCCTTCCACGTCCAGGGTCACGTTGAAGTCATCGGCACGCTGATAAAGAAAATGGCCCGCGTCCGCCCCTTCGTTGCCGCCGCTCCGATCATAGGTGCTGCGCATATAAGTGCGCACGCCGATGCGTTGCTGCGGCCAGCGGTCCCATTGGCGATAGGCGTCATATCCCACCGGCGTGACGGGCAGTTCGCCGGCTGCGCTGGCTAGGCCAATGCAAAGCGGGAGCAAAAACAGGAATGCCCGCCAAAGCTGCCGGCTATTGTTCATTCGACATCGAAGGTGGTACCGCATCCGGTGTGCTGGCCCAGTTTTTGTTCGGAGTCGGGCCCATCACAAATTCCAGCTTTCCTCCGTTGGCTATCTCAGAGTGCCCGAACCACGGTCGCCCTAATGGGCGGCCGTTCAATTTCGCGGATTGAACGTAGATATTTTTCGCGGAATTATTCTGTGCAATGATGACAAAATCTTTCCCCTTGCCGAGATGGATCGTTGCCTTGTCAAACAGCGGACTGCCGATGATGTATTCGGGACGCGCGGGATTGACTGTATAAAATCCCAGCGCGCTCAGAACATACCATGATGATGTGGAACCTTGATCGTCCATGCCCGGATATGCGAGGCCGTCTTTATCGCTGCCGTACATGTCGCGCAAAATTTCCCGGACCAGCGCCTGGGTCTTCCATGGCTGGCCGCCGTAATCGTAGAAATAAGCTGATTGTTGGTCTGGCTGGTTGCCCTGGCAGTATTGCCCGATCATGCCCGTCACGTCACGAGCGATGCCCTTGGGATGGTACGGCGTGGAGAAAAATTCATCGAGCTTCGCGCAAAACTTGTCGCGGCCCCCGAGCAGCGAAACCAATCCCGCCTCGTCGTGCGGCACCAGCCACAGCGTCTGCCAGCCGTTGGCCTCCTTCATCATAAAATTATAGTACGGCTCCAGTGGATCAAACGGCGAAATCCACGAACCGTCTGCGTTGCGGCCGCGCATGAAACCGGTCGCGGAATCGAACACATTGGTATAATTATACGCGCGGGCGAGAAACATTTTATAGTCGTCCTCCTCGCCAAGCTTATGGGCGAAAAGGGCCATGGCATAGTCATCCCAGGCATATTCCAGCGTGGTGGCCGCGCCCGCATTGCCATCGGCATAAGGCGGGCTCGGATTCGCGACCACGTCATCGTGGATCCAGCCTTTCTCCATATACTCAGCCAGGTGGCCACGCGGGCCGTGCGGGTCGGTGGCATTTTTACGCAAATATTCATACACCGCCCGCCAGTCAAAATTAAATCCGCGCTCCCACAATCCGAGGTACATCAAAATCGCGTGGTCGCCGTGGAACGACGTGTCCATCCAGCCCGATTCACGCGCCATTTCCAGGTGCGTGCGCAGTACGTTTGTCATCAAATCCGGCTCCAGCAATGCGAGCAAAACGACCTGGTCGCGGCCCGTGTCCCAAAACGCCACGCCGGTATAACGGTCATAGTCGTTCGTGTGAATTTGCCCGTCAGCGCCGCGAACCGGCTGGCCGCGTTTGGCAATGAGCCGCGGGCTCGAAAACGAATGGTAAAGCGTCGAGTAAAACAATTGCCGCTCGTGTTCCGTCCCGCCCTCAACTTCGATCAGATT
>Ga0206970_10190_pt1 | contig 16719 bp, 14 predicted proteins | sample Alteio_BWOrgHeat_88_FD_152964 | JGI IMG/M metagenome (GOLD analysis project Ga0206970, IMG submission 152964) | Enriched cells from forest soil in Barre Woods Harvard Forest LTER site, Petersham, Massachusetts, United States -... | ecosystem: Environmental > Terrestrial > Soil > Temperate forest >... | reverse complement strand
TACATCATTATCAAACTGCGCAGTGCTGGCAAGCATGTTTTCTAGGAAGCGACCGGCGGGTGTATCTTCAAACGGCTCTGTCGCAGATTCAACCGCAATATTATTTTGTTCTAATTCGTCTTTGAGATTGCTGTAATCCCTGTTTTTTCGGGCGAAGCGGTCAACCTTGTAGAATACGACAATATCCACTTTGTTTTTCTTGTCCTTACAGAATGCAAGCATGCGCTGTAATTCCGGGCGGTCTTGTGTTTTTGCGCTCTCTCCTTTTTCAAGGAATGTTTCAACCAAACGATATTTGCGGTCAAGCACATAATCGCGGCAAATTTTATCCTGCGATTCCATGCTCATGCCTTTAAGCTGCTCTTTCGTCGAAACCCGGCAGTAAATCACTGCTTGCTTTTGCAAGAGACCGTTTTGCTTTGTTTCGTTCATTGGCTTTATGATCCAGGTACGCATCAATGAGGATGCTGGCGAGATAGTCGCGGACTATCGCATCGGATATATCGGGATCGTTAGGATTGATAAAATCCAAAGACGGAGAGCGCACACTGGCTTTGTTGCTACACAAAGGCCCGCGCTCCCCGTCTTTAGCTTCGACATTTGGCCCAGTGTTTTTAGAACCTTTGTGTAGCTCACTCATACTACCATCTTTTCACCACCGTGTAAACAAGGTAAGGGTGCTTGATTTACGACACTTTTTAAACTGCCGATCCATTTACTATAAATAGTAATTCTAACCGCCTTACCCAGCTTCACCGCTACGATTAAACTGTGTCCAAAACATTTTTTTAATTTCACATTGAAAATTCAATATAGATGGCACAGAAAAAACGGGTCGGTATTTGGATACGGGTATCCACCGACAAGCAGGTAGAAGACGAAAGCCCTGAACACCATGAAAAGCGGGCAAGACTGTATGCCGAAGCCAAAGGTTGGGAGGTTACAGAGATATATCGTTTAGACGGCCTAAGCGGCAAGTCAACCTTTGACCTGCCGATTGCCAAAACAATGCTTCGCGATCTCCAATCGGGACACATCGAAGCCCTAGTATTCTCAAAGCTGGCCCGGCTCGGGAGAAACACAAAAGAGCTGCTTGAATTTTCAGACATCTTTCAAAAGGCAGGCGGCGATCTGATCTCTCTTGCCGAAAGCATAGACACCAGTTCACCCGCAGGCCGCATGTTCTTTACCATTATTGCAGCCCTAGCCCAATGGGAGCGGGAAGAAATTGCCGCTCGTGTTGCCGCCTCTGTCCCCATACGGGCACAGTTAGGCAAACCTTTAGGCGGTGCAGCACCCTACGGCTACACATGGAAGGGTGACGAGATCGTGGACGGCAAGGAGAAGAACAAGAAGCTGGTCATAAATCAGGAAGAGGCCCCGGTATTGAAACTCATGTACGAACTCTTTACCGAACACAAACGGAAAAAGACCGTAGGCAGGCTACTTAATGAAAAGGGTTTCCGTACCCGTAACGGGTCAGAGTTCAGCGATACCACCGTTGGCAGGTTATTACGGGATAGCACCCCAAAGGGCGAACGGATCGCCAACTACACCAAAAGCCTGGGCGATGGCAAAGCGTGGGTAGTGAAGCCGGAGTCTGAATGGGTACGCATGCCCTGCCCGGCAATCATACCGGAGACTCTATGGGAGGAATGTAACCGCATCTTGGATCAGCAGGAAAAGACGAGGAAGAAGCCAGTCAAAAAAGCGGTGCATTTGTTTACGGGGATCGTCTTTTGCGACTGTGGCGGCAAAATGCTGGTGCCGTCAGACAGCAAAAAATACATCTGCAATTTGTGCAAAAACAGGATCGCAATGGATGATCTCGAAGAAATCTATTACGGCAATCTGAAATCGTACCTGATGACGGATGAGAATATAGAAAAATTCTTGTCTCGAGCCAACGCTACCATTTCCGAAAAGGAACAGCGATTGGACACCATGCAACAGGAAGCCAAAAGGCTACAGGCTGAAATGGACAAGACCATGCAGCTATATTTGGATGGCGAGATACCCAAAGAAGGCTTTGGGAAGTATTACAACCCCTTAGACCAGCAGCTAAAGCAAATTGAGATCGCCGTACCCGATATACAAGCCGAAATTGACTTCCTAAAGATCGAGTTCCTTAATTCAGATCTGGTGATAAAGGAAGCGCAGAACTTGTACGATAGGTGGCCTACGATCATACCTGAGGAAAAACGAAGCATCGTAGAAGACATCACAGAACGGATCACCGTAGGCAAGGAGGAAATCCTTTTCAAGTTCAGCTATAACCCAGCCTATTTCCTAAATTCCCCCGATTGGCAACACAACCGCAGGGGTTCATAGATGCTATCAACATGAAACTTGCCGGGAAATCAATACTCTGTTTAGCGCGTGATATAGATACCCTGCGTTCTTCCATTGGTTGACGCATTACTTCCAATGCCGAGCGTTTGAACTCGGGTAATTCATCAAGGAACAACACACCATTATGTGCCAGTGAAATTTCGCCTGGCTGTGGTATGCCACCGCCCCCGACTAATGCAGCATCGCTTATGGTATGGTGAGGTGATCGAAAAGGGCGACATGCGATCAATGAAGTATTGCCTGGCAATTTACCTGCTACTGAATGTATCTTGGTTGTCTCTAGTGCCTCATGCAAAGTGAGTGGCGGAAGAATGGTCGGAATTCTTTTTGCAAGCATGGTCTTACCCGCACCCGGTGGCCCGATGAGTATAGCATTATGGCCGCCAGCTGCAGAAATTTCCAAAGCACGTTTTACATTCTCTTGTCCTTTTACATCATTAAAGTCAATATCAAAATGGGTTTGGGCATCATAAAATTCTTCCCGGGTATTTATTTTGGTTGGTTTTAATTCGGTCGTTTTGTTGAAAAAACCTATCACTTCATTGATATTATCTACGCCATATACCTCCAGGTTATTCACCATGCCAGCCTCTCGGGCATTTACTTTAGGCAGTATAAGGCCCTTGTATTTTTCAGCTCTTGCCTGTATAGCAATGGGCAAAGCGCCCTTAATAGGTTGTAAAGAACCATCAAGCGAGAGTTCTCCCATAATGATATAGTCCTTAAGCTCATCGGCATTCATCTGTCCTGTGCCTGCCAGTATGCCGATCGCTATAGGAAGGTCGTAGGCGGAACCGGCTTTTTTAATATCAGCAGGGGCCATGTTCACCACTACTTTATGCCGCGGCCTGTCATAGCCATTATTTTTCAGGGCTGATAAAATACGGTCCACGCTTTCTTTCACGGCATTGTCAGGCAGGCCCACAATAAAGTATCCCGGTTGGGAACCGATTACAATATCTACTTCTATTGTTATAGTAAGCGCATCTACACCATACACTGCACTGCCAAACACCTTTACGAGCATATTCCTTTCTATTGATCAGGATATGAAGATAAGGAAATGAATTAATTATGGCGATTAGCTGATTTTTTCGCATTTTTACTATTGATAATATTTAGCGAATAAAATTTATATGAGTACAGTTCTCTTTACTAAAGAAAATGGGTTTGGATGTATCACGCTCAACAGGCCTGATAAATACAATAGTTTCAACCGCGAAATGTCCTTGGCCCTGCAGGCATTTATAGAAACCTGCGCAAATGATGATGAGATACGTTGTGTTTATATTACAGGTGCAGGCAAAGGTTTTTGTGCGGGGCAGGACCTTGCAGAAGCCTCTGATCCATCAACCATCGATTTTGAGAAATTTGTGAAAGAGCACTATAACCCTGTTATTCTCGGCATCAGGAATATGGAGAAACCCGTCATAGCAGCCGTGAATGGCGTAGCCGCAGGTGCCGGAGCTAATATTGCCCTTGCTTGCGATATTGTGCTGGCTGCAGAAAGCGCTTCATTTATACAGGCTTTCAGTAAGATCGGTTTGATACCTGATAGTTCCGGCACATTTTTTCTGCCCCGCTTAGTAGGTATGCAGCGTGCAGCCGCATTGATGATGACTGCCGACAAGGTTAATGCCATGGATGCAGTTGCTATGGGTATGGCCTACAAATGTTTTGCTGATGATGTCTTTGAAAGTGAAAGCAAGAAGATAGCCTATAACTTAGCTCAAATGCCTACTAAAGGATTAGGGCTTACCAAACGACTGCTGAACAGATCTTTTAGTAATGACCTTAGCCAACAACTGGAAATGGAAAAAGAGATGCAGGTGCAGGCAGGAAATACTGATGATTTCAGGGAAGGGGTTGCGGCATTTCTTGAAAAACGAAAGCCTGTTTTTAAAGGCAGATAGTTATCAGGAACTCATTTAGCCGCAGCCCGAGGTCGTGGCTGTGCTTAATGAACAGCGACCATGGCCGGCTGAATATCCTTACTAAATGTCGGTGCATGTTTTACTATTAGTTGTCTTACTATTTTTTCTATTTCGTCCGGAAATTCTTCTTTTATCATTTTGCCGTTGGATAACCAATCGCTGATATTATCGTAATATTTTGGCCCCAGCTGCATGATTACAGATGCTCCCATTGTGGCTGCTGCCGCTGCATTGCATTGTTGTTCATACTGGTCAGCCATTGGGATCACCATTACTTTCTTGCCCAAGTACATAGCCTCAGCAGGGCCTTCGAAGCCGGCGCCACATAAAAGGCCTTGGCATTTTTCCATGCTCGACATAAAGGCTTTATTCTCTATTGCCTGCACTTGCACGTTTTTAAAAGTAAAAGGTTCTTTATTGTGTTTCGAAAACACCTGCCATGTTGCATTCTCAAATTTCGAGAGGTGTTTTACAATGGTAGCATCGTCATAAGCAGGAAGGTATACTGTATAGTGCCCTTCGTTTACGGGATTTAATTCCCTTACTTCCTTACGGATAACAGGCGTGAAGATATTGGCTGCATAAGGTTTGAAGTGAAAGCCATAGGCATCGGTCACGGGAGCATAATATTTCAAAACAGTTTTGCCCTTCCAGTCTGTTTTTTCTGGTTGTGGCGCATTTTCATTTAGTACCGCACATTGGTGGCTTAATGAAATGCACTGCTTTTTCTTCATCTTACAGGCCCAGGAAGAAACGGGTTCAAAATCGTTTATAACCAGGTCGTAATCCTCAACTGGAAGTTTCCTGATGTCTGCAATCAGCTTAAACAGTTTCAGCCTTTTGGTAGTTTCGATGAGGTCAACCCCGCCTTTTTTACCAAAAATAAAACTCATGCCGTACAGCTTATACTTAACCGGGAAGGGCACTGCAACATCTGCCTGTATGCCGCTTATCAGCACATCTACTTCTCCGTATTTAACGAGTTCGGGATAGACGTCGCGGGCGCGGCTTAAATGTCCATTCCCCGTACCTTGTATCGCAAATAAAATTTTCACTTGTTTTGTGTTTTATCAGGCTGCTTCAACAGAGCCGGGTAGATCGTTTATAATAGGCGGAAGATTAGGCTTTATATTTAACTCCATCAAAAGGCTTGCCATTAATGATTTGGCGTTCTCCTTTTCCTGTTTCTTCTTGTTAATATCTATGCTTTGCGCCACAAGGTCATCCGCATAATGGTAGAGCGACCATTTTCCTTCACAATATTCAAGTGATGAAAGATTTTCTATCCAGTCGCCTGAATTCATATATACTACAGAGCCGTGTTTGGTTTCAACGGTCCTTATTTCGGGTTGGTGTATATGTCCGCAAATAACGTATTGGTATTGATTCTCAGCAGCTATATCGCAAACCGTCCCCTCAAAATTATTGATAAATTTCACCGCACTTTTAACACTATTTTTTACTTTCTTGGAGAGCGATATTTTACCTCTTCCCATTTTTTCCGAGATAAAATTCACAAACCTGTTTATCAGGATAAGCAGGTCATAGCCTATAGCGCCCAATTTTGCCAGCCAGCGGCCTTTTTGCATCACCACATCAAACACATCACCATGAAATATCCATACTTTCTCGTTGTTGATCTTCAGGGAAAGTTTGTTGGTTATTTTCAGGCTGCCCATCTGGAAATTCTTAAACTTGCGCAGCATTTCGTCATGGTTGCCGGGTATGTAATATACAGGCACTTCCTTGGCAATAAGGCCTATCAGGTGTTTCACCACCATCATATGGGTTGCGGGCCAGTAACGCTTACTGAACTGCCACACGTCTATGATATCGCCGTTTAAAACTACCGCCTTGGGTTTGATGCTTTTGAGGTACTGTAACAATTCGCGGGAGTGACAGCCGTAAGTACCTAAATGTATGTCTGACAGCACCACAATGTCCACTTCTCTTTTTGCCATTATTCGTTGCTACGATGCAGCATTTGGTTATACAAAGGGACAACTTTTATATAACCTCAATGTTAACTGAGTATTACTTTAATGTTAAGTAAAAGCCCCGTGGAACACGGTTCCACAGGGCTTTTACAAAATTTTAACAATAAGTCTAAGCGCTAAGCATCTCAGGCAAACTTCTTGGCTCGTAATTTTTCATTGCACCTGCAATGGCTCGTATATGGTCGGGCGTAGTGCCGCAGCAACCACCTACAATATTTACCCAACCTTCTCTTGCAAATTCTGATATTATGATAGCAGTCTCGTTCGCGGTCTCATCATATTCGCCCATAGCATTGGGCAGGCCGGCATTAGGGTAAGCACTTACGTAACAAGAAGCTATTTGTGACAGTTCTTCTACGTGCGGGCGCATTTCCCTTGCACCAAGGGCGCAATTCAGGCCAATGCTGATGGGGTTTGCATGCATCACGGATATGTAAAAGGCTTCTAGTGTTTGGCCGCTAAGGGTACGTCCTGATGCATCGGTAATAGTACCGGATATCATTATAGGCAGCTTTTCTTTTTTAGTATCGCGGAAGTATTTATTGATGGCGTAGATAGCAGCTTTAGCATTCAGGGTATCAAAAATAGTTTCCACTATCAGTATGTCCGCTCCGCCATCCACAAGGCCGGATATTTGTTCATAATAAGCATCGGCCACTTCATCAAAAGTTACTGCACGGTAGCCGGGATTATTTACATCGGGCGACAGCGATAAAGTTTTATTCATGGGGCCAATGGCCCCGGCTACAAATTTCTGTGCACCGGGATGCTCTGCTCTATACTCATCAATAGCTTCTTTGGCAACTTTTGCGGCCGCAACATTCAGTTCATAAGCCAGCGACTGCATATCATAATCAGCCAGTGATATAACCTGTGCATTAAAAGTATTGGTCTCAATAATGTCGGCACCGGCATCCAGGTATGCTTTATGGATACCACGAACTATCTGCGGCTGCGTGATGCATAAAACATCATTATTGCCCTTTATGTCTTTATGCCAGTCTTTAAAACGCTCACCACGATAATCGGCTTCCTCCAGCTTATGGCGCTGTATCATAGTGCCCATAGCACCATCAATAATGACAATGCGTTCTTCCAGCAGTTTTCTTAATTTTTTTTCTGCACTCATATTGCAAAGTTATGAAATGGGGGTATACCAACCGCTATGGGCATATTGATAGTATTAATAGTAATGTAAGCCATCCTTATTTCAGGCCAGCCAGTGCCTTATCAAAAGCCATAATATCAGCTTCGGCAGAGTCAAATGCGCACATCAGGCGCACTTCTGTGGTGCTTTCCTTCCAGATATAGAATGGAAAATGCTGTTGCAGAGGCTCATACCATGCTCTGGGTATTTCTGCAAAAACAGCATTAGCCTCTACAGGTTTGGTAACTTTTATCTGCGGGTATTTAGTAAGGGTTTCATAAAGCAATTGCGCCATTTGGTTGGCATGTGTTGCCGTCTTTCTCCATAATTCATCCTGCAGCATGGCTTCAAATTGTGCAGCGATAAAACGTGTTTTCGAGGCCAGTTGGATGATCTGCTTTTGTTTGTAGGCTATATGTTCGGACAATTTTTTATTGAAAACCACTACGGCTTCTCCAAACATCATCCCGGCCTTTGTACCGCCTAATGATAGAATATCAATACCCGCAGATGTTGAGATGTCTTTAAGCCCGCAGCCTAAAGCAGCAGCAGCATTAAAGAAGCGTGAGCCGTCCACATGCAGATACAGGTTGTTGTCTTTGCAAAGACGGGATATAGCTTTTATTTCATCGGGCGTGTATATAGTACCATATTCTGTTGACTGTGTAATGGATAATAATTTTGTTTGGGGATAATGCACATCGCCTTTTCTTATCAGCCGCTCTTCAATAACCTGCCGCTCCAGCTTACCATTATTATTAGCCTTTAAAGGGAAAAACCTGCAGCCTGTAACAGATTCGGGGGCCGACGACTCATCATTATATATATGGGATATATCTGCACAAAGCACCGCGTTATATGATTGTGTTGCAGAACTGATACTTAAGAGGTTTGCCCCCGTACCATTGAAAACAAAATAAACATCTACATCAGCATCAAATATTTTTTTAAAAAGACTGATCGTGCGTTTGCTTATCTCATCACTGCCATAAGAACGGGCGTGTGCGGTATTGGCATTTTGCAATGCCTGCATCACTTCCGGCAATACGCCTGCATAATTATCACTGGCAAAACTTTTCATAACACTCATTATATGCTGTTTAAAGGTTTAAATTTAGGAACGTTGACAAGATAAAGTCCATTAAGTTAAATAGTTATTTTTCTTTTATGCAAGGCGCAAAATCTGAGAATAGTGAGCTATTTAAAGACTTTTGCAACGTAGCAGAAATGGGAAATAACAGTTAAATTGGTGGACTTTATCTTGTTATCGTTCCTAAGCTGCTAAACGCTGAAAAATATTATTTTTAAATAAAAAACCGGGAAGATGAGGAGCCTCACAGCTTTTTTAATATTGTTTACGATGCCTTTTGCTGTTTCCGGGCAGCAGACGATACAACTTAAAACCTTGTGGACAAAACCCGAGGTAAAACTGGTTTTCCGTGATTATAATATTTACTTCAGGATAAAGGACATCAACAAGGCCATGCATTTTTTGTCAGAAGCAGATAAAAAAGTGTATGGAACCACATCGGGGCTTGATACCAATAAAATATACGTTGTAGAATTAGAATCCGGAATAAATGTACAATACCTCAATGACCTGCAACCATTGCTACAGAATGCCGTAGGGAGCTATTTGCTAATGAGCGGACACGCGGCGGTTGAAACAAAGCGTCGCAAAAAAATACATAAAATAGAAGTACGGGTCGGCCCGGCAAATGATTACGATGGTTTTTTCAGGGTGCCGGTTACAATGTACGATCCAAAGACCGGGAAAATGATATTCTCGGGGCAGATGGATGACGATATGTACAAAAAAGATATCGGGTTTGATTAGATACTTATAGGTGTACGTGTTCAGAATTTACTTTCCTGCCAAAGAATGTACTTGCGTGCTCATTAAAGTCATTTACATCATCAGTGGTATAAAAATGCATCTTGCTTTCCCTGCTTATTAAGGCTTCCAATTCTTTATGGCGGAATAAATAATCTTTCAGGCTTTGTGCAACGATTTCTCCCTGTGCAACGATGGAAATGTTTGATGCCAAAAACTGTTTTATTTTATCAATTAGCAAAGGATAATGGGTACAGGCCAGCAGGATCGTGTCTATATCCGGTGCTTTGGCTAATAGCTGGTCGAGGTATTTTTTTACAAAATAATCTGCGCCTGCTGAGTGGTACTCATTATTTTCTACTAAAGGCACCCACATAGGGCAAGCCAGGGAATGAACCTTAATATCCGGAAAGAATTTATTGATCTCTATATTGTACGAATGTGAATTGATAGTTCCTTTTGTGCCCAATACCCCAACCGATCTGCTCTTAGTATATTGCCCTATCACTTCTGCCGTGGGGCGTATCACACCTAATACTCTTTTATCCGGCGCTATCAGTGGCAGATCCTTTTGTTGAATGGTGCGCAGGGCCTTTGCTGAAGCAGTATTGCAGGCAAGAATAACCAATTGGCAACCCATATTAAAAAACCATTCTACGCATTCTAATGTATATTGGTGCACGGTTTCGTAAGACCGATTGCCATACGGCGCACGCCCGTTATCGCCTAAATAGATATAATCATATTGTGGCAGTGCTGTAGCAATAGACCTGAAAACCGTAAGCCCTCCATAACCGGAGTCGAACACCCCGATGGGGCTATGTATATTTGCCTGGATGCTCATGCCGGATACAAACCTACAAGAAAAAGACGAGTAGGCACAGAAGGAAGTTTAAAATAAATTGTTATGTTATAAATATAAGCAGCCTGCATGCAATATTCCATTAGCCTAAGCGTTTATTTCTTTATATTTGAGGTTTGTTTAACTTATGATCAATAGGCGCTTCCCGATAGTTTTTTTTGTTTTTGTATTATGTGCTACACTGTCTTTCGCACAAGACAGGCCTATAGGATATTGGAGGTCGCATTTGCCGTACAATAATGCACAGGGTGTAGCGACAGATGGGGTCACTTTATATACGATATGTAACCAGGGCTTTTTTACATTCAATGCCAAAGATGGAGTGCGGCCATTCAGTAAAGTAGAAGGCATGAGCGATATTGGCATGGTGGCAACTGGTTATGATGCCGTTACTTCCACGGTTATTCTCGCCTACACCGATGGTAATATTGATCTTTTTAACTACAGCACCGAAACCTTCTTTAATATTCCAGACCTGAAGATCAAAAAGATCAGTGGCACAAAAAGTATTCACCAGGTTTTTGCATACAATGGCTTTGCATATATAAGTACAGATATCGGTGTGATCGTGGTTGATCTTATTAACAGAGTGATCAAAGAGACCTATAGTTTCACCGCAAATAGTCAGAATGTGCCGATTAATTTTTTCTTAAAACTCGGTAACTTTTTTTATGCCAATTCTTCTGCAGGTCTGTATCGCGTAGATATTTCAAACCCGCAATTACAAAATACATCTGTTTGGCAACGTGTAGATAGCACACATGCATTCCTGTGCCTGACATCAGTAAATAACAAGTTATTCCTTTCCGATACTAATAAGGTATACGTTTTGGAGAATGATACAGCTCACCAGGTTTTCATTAGTGATACCTCCAGCCATCCAACGCCTACACACCTTTCAATTGCTCATATCGACTCTACCTTTAATGGTATCTGGATCGGCGAATACTATGACTCTCTCTATAATGCTGTTGAGAAAAAAATGGACACAAACTATAACATTGTCGATTCTTTTCACTGCCCGGGCGCACATCCCTTCCAGGCACTTACGCTTTTAGATAGCTCAATATGGGTAGCCGATCGTTTTCAGGGCCTGTTAAGAAGAAATGCAAAAGACGCTGTAGGTTATTTTATTCCCGAAGGCCCTAATGATCCTGGTAATTTTGATATTTATGCCTATAACAATGAGTTATGGATAGCGCATGGGGGCTACACAGATTTGGAAGATCCGGATAGTGATCCATTCTGTATTTCCAATTTTAAGAATGAAGCATGGTCTAATTATACTACTTACTCTTACAACGTCTTTGGGGACACTATAGAAGACATTGTTGCCATTGCCAAAGATCGTCTTAGCGGAACCCTCTATGCAGGCTCTTTTGTAAGCGGCCTTGTTGTCATTAATCCTGATATGACGGGACAAGTGCTGAAACAAAATTCTGTTATAGATGAAAGTATTAATGACCCTACCTGGTACCAGATAATCGGATTGACATTTGATAACGCAAATAATCTTTTCGCCAGTGTTTTCGGAGGCACACATGAACTTGCAGTAAGGGACGCCAATGGTAGCTGGCGCCAATTAATGCCAATGCCTACTGTTGATAACGCGAATATCCATAATGATTCAGGCCCCTTAATAGCGGATGATTATAATCACATATGGTACTTGCTTCCTAATGGAGGTGGACTTATTGTGTATGATTATAACGGCACTATTGATGATATTACAGATGATAAATATGTACTGATAAATCAGGGCCTCCCAAGTAATAACACCGAGAGTATCGCTAAAGATAAAAACGGTAATATTTGGGTGGGTACAGATAATGGCGTAGCAGTAATAACCAATCAACAGGATATTACCCAATTCACAAGCGCAGATGTTACAATACCTATTGAGCAATATGATTCTTTCGCCAATTATCTTTTTACATTGGAAAATGTCAGGACTATAGCTATAGACGGCGCTAACCGTAAATGGGTAGGCACGGATAATGGCGTATGGTTATTGTCTGCAGATGAGAGTAAAATAATATACAGGTTTACAGTCGACAATAGCCCTATTCCAACTAATCTTATACAAAAGATAACAATAGACCCGGTTACAGGAGATGTGTATATAGGTACACAAAACGGTTTGGTTAGTTTCAGAAGCACGGCCACCGAAGGTGGCACAAGCAACACTAACGTGGTATGTTTCCCTAACCCTGTACCGAGTGGCTACCAGGGCACTATCTCAATAAAAGGGCTTGTCGCCAATGCAGACGTGCGTATAACGGATATATCCGGCCAGCTTGTTTACCGTACTACGGCACTGGGCGGACAAGCCGTTTGGAATGGAGTGGATTACACAGGTCACAGGCCCCAATCCGGCGTTTATCTTGTTTTTATTACAAACAATGATGGTTCTCAAACCAATGTTACCAAGATGGTGTTCATGAATTAGTGGGGATCAAACAATATGCTTCAAAAAACAAAGGGCATTGTTCTTAGGTCCGTCAAGTACGGAGACAGCAGCCTTGTGCTTACTGTCTTCACTTCTTTATATGGCATACAAACCTATATGGTGCAGGGCGTACGCAGTTCAAAGGTCAGGAATAACCGTTCAGGCCTTCTACAACCTGCCGCACTTCTTGATCTCGTTGTCTATCATAAACCACAACAAAATCTGCAGCGTATAAAAGAATTCCAGGCAGCATACCTCTATAACTCGTTGCACGAAGAAATAGTAAAAAATAGCATAGCCATATTTTCTGTAGAATTATTGTCACGCCTTTTACCTGAGCATGCCATAATGCCTGAATTATTTGATTTTGCGTTCGCCTATTTTATTCAATTAGACAAAATGCCCCTTAACACAGTCGCTAATTTCCCGCTCTGGTTTATCATTCAATGCAGCGACCTCTTAGGTTATAACTTAAAAGGAGACTATACCCCCCAAACCCTGCATTTAAATTTGCAGGAAGGCGGCTTTACAAATCATCCTCCCGCAACACGACCATTTGTAAATGATGAAGATACCAAAACCCTTGCGCTGTTATTAAAAGCCAAAGAATTTTCGGATCTGGGCCTGGCAGATATGAATTCCGAAATGCGTTTTCGCCTTATCGACTGGTATCTTGAATTTCTTCGCCAACATGCCCAGCATCTGGGTAATATCAGGTCATTAACAGTGCTGCAAACAATATTGCATTAAGTTCTCTTGATACTAATACTGCGCTGTATTTTTTTTGTTCCAGTCAACCGTTTTCCATTCACCTCCGGCTTGAAACAAAATGAAATATTTATCCCTGGGCTGCTTCAGGCTTAATTCATAATAGTGTCCCTCATCTATCATGTTTACCTTATAGTCGCTGTTTTCATAGCTCGTGGCCCCGAATGAATTATACCACCACCACGTACCCCATTGGTTTAATGTTACCCGTATAGTGCTGTCATTCACTACATTCACATGCGCCCCGTCTTTAGGCGTTTCAACATTAAAACCCACCACATCGTAGATATTATTTTGAATTTTTTTTTCAGGTACAAAAAGCTTCAGCATCAGCTTAAATTCACCCTCGCTCGAAGCCACGATCATAGGTATGCCATGCATATTGTCAGGCAAGTCAAGCAATACTGTGATCTTATTACCGGGCTCCGGGAAACTATGCAATAAATGTTTGATGATACGGGCTGACTTCATCCAATACCTGTTCACTTGTATCGTGAAGCGGATATTAATTAATGCATACAAAGTAAAAATGCTTGCTTTGAGATATTTTGAAGATATAAAACTGAAAAGCAAAGCCAGCAGCATGTATAGGAAGGCATTGGTAAAATAAGTATAACGGTCAGCCGTTACGAGCATCATATCGGGGAACCACAACGGAAATATAAGCGCCAAGGTGGTCAACACCCATGCGACCAAAAGACAAGCCGCTTTTCCTTTACCTCTTAGTTTCCTGAACTGTACAACTATATATACCACACAGATAATAATAAAACCATAAAAAAGAGTAATACCTATTGTGGAATCACAAAATGCATATACTGCATGTCTTATGTCAAAGGAAAAATACCTGCCCAGGAAAAGTATATGAAACAAATACTTAGCCGGTTTGCCCAAACTTAGAACAGGCGCTTGAATAATTACATCAGACCCAACATGTGCTATCCACTGGCCAAATACAACACGGAACTCAAACAGGTAAAAAATGAAAATGCATAGTAGGGGAATGAAGAAATATAGAATAGCCTTATTGCTTATCTTCTTATCCCAGCTTAAACCCAGCCGGTGATAAACGATCAGGGCCAGTGCAAGCCACGGCGTTATGTAAAATATTTCTAAGGAATGGATAGACAAGAAAAACGCTATACCCGCGAACCATGCATACTTCGCTTTGGGCTGATGATGAAATTTTTGCAGCCAGTATATAATAATAAGTATAAACAATAAGCCTTGTAAAAAATGGTAGGCTGGCTCCCATACAATTACTTCTGACAAATGAGGAGATATGCAAAATAAGATTGCCCCGCAGAACGCTATGCCGGACGCATTCTTTACGTTCGAGTCTTCAAATATCGTTCTGCATATAACAAACAGGAAAAGGGTATTTATAGAATGAAGGCTAACGTGCAATAAATGCCATGGCCATGCATTTGCACCCCAAATTGTATAAAAAAAATAGGTTGCGGCTTGTGTAAATTGGTAAAGGCTTTTTTGCGAAAAATGTTCGCGATTTACGAATTCCCAAAAACTATTACTTCTCACCTGGTCCAGCCAGCCTGTGAAATCTCCTGTAAAACCTGCACTTGCCGCAGGCAGGTAAAGCAAGAAAACCAAAACCCATATAAAGCAAAGAAAACCGGTATTATTGCTGAGTTTAGAATGTAATTTCCACATGCGGCGAATATTATAGGCTTGTATTTACAGCCGGTGTTTTCTTGCTTGCAGGCAAATATATCTTCTTTGTAGCAAAAATTATTAAGGATACCTAATATCCCTTAGTTTTACGTCCGTATCAGGACGCAATGAAAAGAATAGCCACTTTACTTTTTTGTTTATCATACCTGCATTGTTATGCACAAAATAATCAGGCATCTGAAAAACCAGCATACCCCCAAAACTATTTTCGCAATCCCCTTGATATTCCAATTTTCCTTGCCGGCAATTTCGGCGAATGCAGGCCCGGGCATTTTCACAGCGGACTTGATATAAAAACCAACGGTGAGGAGAACCAACCTGTATATGCCGCCGCCGATGGCTATATATCTCGCATAAAAATGGACAAAGCTGGTTTTGGACATGCTATTTACATCACCCACCCCAATGGTTATACCACACTATATGCCCACCTTAATGATTTTGCTCCCGAACTACAGGCCTACTTGAGGAAAGAGCAGTACAAACAAGAAAAGTGGGATATTGAAATTCAATTCACAGCCTCCCAATTTCCTGTTACAAAAGGGCAACAGATAGCTTGGTCCGGTAATACAGGCGGCTCAACAGCTCCTCATCTGCATTTCGAGATAAGGGACAACAAAACAGAGCACCCGCTGAACCCCGAATTATTTGGTTTACCATTTATAGATAAAGAGGCCCCCATACCGCACGAACTGGCAGTCTACGATATGGATAGAAGTATTTACGAACAATCCCCCCAGGTTTTTCCACTGCAGAAACATACTAAAACCTACACCCCTAAAGCAGATACTGTTATATCTTTTAGCGCTGACGTCGGTATTGGACTAAATGTCGACGACTATATGGATGGAAGTACCAATACCCTGGCCTTTTATTCTGCTAAATTATTCCTCGACGATTCCCTTCAGTCTGAAATTGTTCTTGACAACATTGGTTATGAAGAAACGCGTTATGTTAATGCCTATGCGGACTACAAAACCAAAGAGCAGCAAAAGAAATGGATACAGTGTTTTTTTAAACTTCCCGGAAATATGCTCGGCCATATTTACCATAATATAAATCGCCGGAATGGCGTATTGGTATTATCGGGCGAACACGCACACAAAATTCGCGTAGAGATAGTGGATGCAAAACAAAATATTTCCATCGTGTCCTTTTATCTCAAACATCCCGAACCCTATGCCTCGCCGGCACCTCATGATTGCACCCCTTTTAAAGCGGGCCAGGATAACAGTTTTGCGAAAGAAAATGTTATGTTCAGTTTAGGGAAAGAAACATTGTACGATGATGTATGCTTTCAGTACAGAAGGGCAGCAGCATCCGATGCCTACTCTGAAACTTTTATGTTGCATCATTCCTATGTCCCGCTTCATCATTTTTTCGAGTTAGAAATAAAACCCAACAAAGTAATACCTTTCAGCCTGCATGATAAAATCGCTTTGATCTACACTGATGGAAAGGACACCAATGGCAAAGCAGCCTGGCCTGCAGATAAAGGTTGGTATAAGGCCTCCGTTCGCGATTTTGGTACATACTGGCTTGTTGCAGATACTACAGCGCCCGTGATTAAACCTGCCTTCAAAAATGGGGCCGATTTGAATAAGGCCACCCAGATATTATTTACAGTAAAGGACGATCTTACATCTGTAAAGCGCTACAGGGGCGAAATAGACGGCAAATGGGT
>Ga0206970_10096_pt2 | contig 16820 bp, 17 predicted proteins | sample Alteio_BWOrgHeat_88_FD_152964 | JGI IMG/M metagenome (GOLD analysis project Ga0206970, IMG submission 152964) | Enriched cells from forest soil in Barre Woods Harvard Forest LTER site, Petersham, Massachusetts, United States -... | ecosystem: Environmental > Terrestrial > Soil > Temperate forest >... | reverse complement strand
CCGCACACCAAACTCCGTGATGTAAAGCGGACGCCGCTCCTGCGCCGGAAAAGCATCCGGCACGGCCGCAATCCCACGCAGTCGCCGGATCGCATCCGTACCCTGCGTGTATTCCCAATAAATATGCACAGAGTGTCCATCACACACCGGCGCGAGATTGGTGGCCAAATCCCACAACCAGTCCGCCTGCCGCGTCCTTACCAAATCGCCGCCAACAATCTGAATTTTATCGCGGATGCCATTCTTTCGCAGATCCCCGTCAAACATTCGATAAAACGCGTTGTATTGCTCCATCGTGATCTTGGTGGAATTGACCTCGTTCTGCAAAGTCACGTAACGCACCGCCGTGAGCGAGCGGTTCACAATCAAATCCTTAAGCAACCCCGCCATTTCCGACGAAGCCTGCGCCGGATTCCCCTCCCACCCCGTCCACAGCGTCACGTTGATGGTCGCGCCTGCCGCCTGGGCCAGTTGGCACGTGCGCACAAACGAGTCCCGTATCTGTTCATTCCCCGGCTGCCACCAATCCGTGCGCACAAAGATACGCACATGCTGCGGCGCCAGCGTATTGAGCTTTCGCCCGAGGTCATCCAAATTCCCCACCGGCTGCCCCGCGTTCGGCGCGGTCAGATAAGGCGACATCTCCATCCCATAACCTACCAGCGGCGGCCCCGCAAACTCGTTAGTAAGCACAGTAAACTGCGGACCCTCCGCCGCCGCGCCAGACAACAACGACAGCATGGCCAACCAAGCAAGCAAAACCGGCCACCAGCGTAAAATCATCAGGCTGATTTAGTTGCGGACAGGTAATTAGTCAATGAGGAATGGAGCGAGACAACATTCAATGTTTCGGAAGCTTGCCAAAGATGGGTTTCGTCGGATAATCAGCATAGCAATGACAACCACTGTTGATGCCATCTATGAGCACGGCAAAATCTTTCTGCCGGAGCCATTGGCGTTGCCAGAAAAATCCCGCGTGCGGGTAACCATCGAATTCGACTCGCAACGCGAGGCATGGATGAAATTTTCTGAAGAATCACTAATGAAAACTTGGGGTAACGACGCTGACAACGTCTTCAATGAACTGCTCAAGAAACGATAGACAAGCCCCTCTTTATGAAACCAGAAATTGAAAAACGTGGAGCTTATTTGCATGTGGGGCGTCCACAATTTGGTGTCCCCGTTCCCGTTGGTAAAAAGCCGGTTTGGATCACTGGCTATAGCAAGTCCGATGAATTTGTTTGCCGTTTGGAAATCAGTGCCGCAGGGATCGCCGTATTTACTGGCCGAAAAGGCAGAAAAAGCCTTGGCGATTGGACTTGGGAGAAATTTGTCCAAGACCTTGAAAAGCTGAAATCAAACGTAAGGTGAATTTCAAATTAGGACACTACCGCGCTTTTGACCCGCTTGACTTTGGAGCGGTTCTGAAGTGAAATTAGGGTATGACTGCGACAGAAATCATTGAGCAGATTAAAGGCCTGCCCGCCAGCGAACGCGCGCAAGTGGCCAAGTTTGTCGTCGAACAGGATGATTCATGGATTCCCGATGAATTCAAAGAAGCCATGCGGGACGCCGAAGCCGGTCGTTTTGTGGACATGGAAACTGCCCTGTTCAAAACTCCGCCGCCGCGTCTGCAATGAAGTATCGTTACGGCGCGGTTGAGCGATTTTGGACAAGTTTCTATCGCCTTTCCCCCGCGCAGAAAGAATCCGCGCGCAAAGCTTGGTTAACTTTCAAGGAAGACCCGTTCGACCCGCGGTTGCGAACCCATAAAATTCACCGCCTGTCCGCCGCTTACCAGCGCACGATTTATGCCGTGGAAATCGAAGGTGATTTACGTTCACTATTTTATCTAGATGGCGAAACGGTTGTGTCGCTCGTTATCGGCACGCACGACATTTACAAAGGTTAATTGTGCCCACCGAAACCCTACATTACGAAAACGCGCGGTTTGCGCAGCAATTGTTCAACCACGAGCCGCGCAACTTGCAGGCGCTCGAAACCGAGCTCGGCGTCAAGGCCACCGCGCGCGAAGGCTGGATCAAGCTCGATGGCGCCGCCGCGGACGTCGAGCGCGCCAAGCAACTCTTTGCGTCGCTCGAAAATTTGGTCAAGGCCGGTTCGCCCGTCAAGAACCGCGAGTTCACCCACGCCCTCAACGTGGTGAAGCACGAGGGCGGCACCACGCTCAAGGACATGGTGAGCGACCGCGTGACCACCCACGAGCGCAGGCCCGGCGTCACCGCCAAAACCGTCGGCCAGAAAAAATATCTCGACCTCATCCGCAAGCACGACGTCACCTTCGGCATCGGCCCCGCGGGCACGGGCAAAACCTATCTCGCCGTGGCCACGGCGTTGTCCGCTCTGCGCGAAGGCACCGTTTCGCGAATAATTCTCACACGCCCCGCAGTGGAAGCCGGCGAAGCGCTGGGCTTTTTGCCCGGCGACTTGTTCGAAAAAATCACGCCGTATCTGCGCCCGCTCCACGACGCTCTGCACGACATGCTGCCCGCCGAGGAAATCGCCAAGCACATGGAGCGCGCCACGATTGAGATTGCTCCCCTCGCCTACATGCGCGGCCGCACGCTGAATAACGCCTTCATCATCCTCGACGAGGCCCAGAACTCCACCACCGAGCAGATGCTCATGTTCCTCACACGGCTCGGCCACGGCTCCAAGGCCGTCATCACCGGCGACGAGACGCAGATTGATTTGCCGCCGCACAAACATTCCGGCTTGGCCGAGGCGCATCGCGCGTTAAAGCACACCGAAGGCATCGCCATCATGGAATTTTCCAAGCGCGACGTCGTGCGGCATCCCCTCGTGCAACGCATCATCTCCGCCTACGAAGAGCATCGCGGCAAGGCGAAAACCGAATGAGCGTTCAACCGTTGAAGCGTGGAAGCGTTAAAACGCGGAAGCGCGAAAACATTGCGACATCTTCGAACGCAACCGCTTCAACGCTTCAACCCTTCAACGCTTCAACGATTACCATCGCCAACCGCCAGCGTACCCAAAAAATCAACGCGCGCCTGCTCAAGCAAATCGTGTCCGCACTGTTCGAGGAGTTAAAAATTGAAAACGGCGAACTCGGCATCAACCTAGTCAGCGCCAAAGAAATGGCCCGCGTCAACTGGCAATTCCTCCAACACGAAGGCTCCACCGACGTCATCACCTTCGACCATCAGCAATCGGCAATCGGCAATCGACAATCGGCAATCCACCTTCATGGCGAGTTGTTCATTTGTGTCGAAGATGCTGTCGAGCAGGCAAAAGAATTCGGCACCACCTGGCAGTCAGAAATTATCCGCTACACCGTCCACGGCATTCTTCACCTGCTGGGTCACGACGATCTAAAGCCCGCCCCTCGTCGCACCATGAAGCGCGAGGAAAACCGCCTCGTGCGGTGGCTGGCAAAGAAATTTTCACTCGCAAAACTTTAGGGGTGTTTCTGATTTGCGGACGGAGCGCGGCTGTGTCGAAGACCAGCCGCAGCACCCTCGTCAACACGAAATTTTTCAAGCGATTTATGCGCTGCGGCTGGCCCTATGGGACACAGCCGCGCTCCAAAAAATCACGCAGGCAGAATGCCTGCGCCACCACCCTTTTCACTCGCACAACTTTGCCGCGCGGCTAAAATCAGCGCGTGAGAAAGACACTTTTTGCCCGCTGGCGCCGGAGTTTCCTGACCGGCCTGGTCATTTCGCTGCCCGCGCTGCTGACGCTCGCCGCGGTGAAATGGATTTTCGGCACCATCTCCAGCTTTACCGACACGCTGCTGTTTTTCCTCCCTTATATCCTCAAGCCGGACCAGGTTTTTGAAAACGGCCAGTCCGGCCCCATGTTCTGGTACTGGAGCCTGCTGGCTCTCGCGCTGGCATCGGTGCTGATTACCGGCGTGGGCGTGCTCGCGCAATATTACATCGGCATGCGCATGATCGAGTGGCTGGATACCTTGATGATGAATGTCCCGCTGTTGAATAAATTTTACGGCGCCATCAAACAGGTCAACGAAGCCTTCGCCGGCAACAAAAACTCCTTCAAGACCGTCGTGCTCGTGGAGTTTCCCCGGCCCGGAAGTTACTCCGTCGGTTTCATTACCAGCGAGACACATGGCGAAGTATTGCAGAAGGCCGGCAAAACCCTGGTCAACGTGTTCATCCCCACCACCCCCAACCCGACCTCCGGCTTTCTCATCCTCGTGCCCGAGGACCGGGTGACCAAGCTCGAAATGAGCGTGGCCGACGGCATCAAATACATCGTCAGCCTCGGCTCGATTGCGCCGGAGCAATTGAAATCGTCCTCGCCCTCGCCATCGAATGCCGTGCCGGTGAATGACTAAACCATAATGACGAAAGAATTTCCAATCACCAATGCCGAATTTGCCTCACGGCTGCCGCAATCCAATTCGTCATTCGTCATTCGTCATTCGTCATTCGTCATTCCTTAGTCATTAGGTTTTAGGAATTAGTCATTTCCTCATGACCGAATCCACCCACGGCATCATCCTGCGCACGCGGCCGCTCACCGAGACCAGCCTCATCGTGAATTGGCTCACACCGGAACTCGGACGCATCGCGACCGTGGCCAAGGGCGCGCGCCGTCCCAAATCGCCGTTTTTGGGCAAGCTGGATTTGTTTTACGCCGCCGATTTTTCCTTCAGCCGCAGCCGCCGTTCCGATCTCCATACTCTGCGCGAAGTCAGCCTGCGCGAAACCCACGGCCCCATCCGCGAAGACATTTTGAAATTGCAACAGGCTGGCTACGCCACCGCATTCATCGAACTGGCCACGGAAGTGGAAACGCCGCTGCCTGAAATTTTTGAACTGACGCGCAATTTCTTGACGCATCTCTGCAGCCAGCCACCGCTGCCGCAAAATATTTTCGCACTTGAACTCAAGCTGCTCCGCGAACTCGGGCTGGAACCGGATTTCGCTGAAACGCACCTGACGCCCGGCACAAAGAAAATCGTCGAATCGCTCCAGGCCGGCGACTGGGCCTCCATCTCACGGCTGAAATTGTCAGCTTCACAAACCGGCGAGCTGCGCCAGTTTTTGCATGGCTTCCTCATTTTTCATCTGGGCCGCCTGCCTCACGGCCGGTCCGCAGCGTTGGCAGAGCCGCTTTAACGGAGCGCGGCTGTGTCCGTAGGACCAACCGCAGCACATGAATAACTTCGAAAATGTTCGGGCTGGCGAGGGTGCTGCGGCTGGTCTTCGACCCAGCCGCGCTCCGAACCGCTTTTGACCTCTTTGAATTTGTTTCCGCGCCCGCAAATTTGGTTTATACTAATCGCGGTTTGAAGACGCCCAAAAACCTGAAACGTTTTTCCAGTGTGCGGATGCAACTGGTCGCCAGCGTCTTTTTGTGGATTTCCCCGGCGCTCATCCTCATCTTCATCCTTAATCAAAAATGGTTTCGAGATTATGCCCCCGACTGGATGAAAGAGTATGCCTTGAGCGTGCCCTGGGAGAGTTTCATCGTGGGCATGCTGGCGCTGGTGGCAGCATGGTACGGCGGGGAGCATTTTATTTTGCGGCAGGTGCGGGCGTTGTCCCGGGCCGTGTCCCGGATTTCCGGCGGCGATTTGCAGGCGCGCACCGGCATGCCGCAGGTGGAAAGCGAACTGGGCCAGCTCGCGGAAAAATTCGATGAGATGGCCGAGGCCCTCCAGCAGCGCGCCAAGGAACGCGACTACGCCGAACGAAAACTCCGCGACCACGCCCACCAGCAGACCATCGTCGCCGCCCTCGGCCAATGCGCCCTCGTCATCCAGGACTTGGAGACGCTGTACACGCAGGGCGCGATCATGTCCGCCCAGATGCTGGCCATCGAATACTCTGCGTTGTTTGAACGCCTGCCCGATGGCCGCCTGTTAATGCTCGCCGGAACCGGCTGGAAAACCGGCACTATTGGCCAGACCTTCGCCTTCGACGAAAAAGAATCCCAGGCGGGATTCAGCGCCATCACCGGCGAAGTCACCGTGGTGGATGACATCGCATTGCAAAGCCAGTTCAAACTGCCGCCGGTGCTCGCGGCGCACGGCGTGGTCGGCGGCATCACCGCCGCCATTCCCACGCGCGGCCTGCCCTTTGGCGTGCTGGCGGTGTTCACCACCCAGAAACGGGTGTTCACGCCGGATGAAGTGCAATTTCTCCTCTCCGCCGCCAACACCATTGGCATGGCGGCGGAACGGCGCCGCGCGGAGGCGGGAATGCAGAAGCTGGCCTCATTCGTAAAGGAGAATCCCAATCCCGCGCTCGAAATTTCGGCCAACGGCTCCATCACGTATTTGAACGGCGCCGCCGAGAAACTGGCGCAGTCCGTGGGCCGGGCCCATCCCCGCGAAATCCTGCCGCCGGACATCAGTGAAATTGCCGCCGGCTGCCTGCAATTGGGCACGGGCCGCTCCAACTTGGAAACCAAAATCGGCGACCGCACCATCAGTTGGTCGTTTCATCCCGTGCTTTCCAGCAACATCGTCCATTGCTATGGCGAAGACATCACCACGCGCCTGAACCTGGAGGAACAACTCTTGCAGTCGCAAAAAATGGAATCCATCGGCCAGCTCGCGGCGGGCGTGGCGCATGATTTCAACAACATGCTCACCATCATTCAGGGCCACACGAGCAAATTGCTGATGGACCCCAGCCTCACCACGCCCGTTCAGGACGCCACGCTGGCCGTGTACGGCGCGGCGGAGCGCGCCGCCGGCCTCACGCGCCAGTTGCTCATGTTCAGCCGCAAGAACATCATGCAGCCAAAGCCGCTCAACCTGCATCAGGTCGTGGACCACTTGAACAAAATGCTGGGCCGCCTGCTCGGCGAAACCATTGCCCTCAAGCTGGAATGTCCGCAGGAACCACCGGCGGTTTATGCTGATGCCGGCATGATTGATCAAATCTTGATGAACCTCGCCGTGAACGCCCACGACGCCATGCCCAACGGTGGCACCCTGACCATTGGCGTGGACGAATGCTGGATCGGTCCCGAATATTTGGAGCATCATCCCGAAGCGCGCATCGGCCAGTTTGTGCGTTTGCAAATGACCGATACCGGTTGCGGCATGCCGGCCAAGGTCCGCGCCCGGATTTTTGAACCGTTCTTCACCACCAAGGAACCCGGCAAGGGCACCGGCCTGGGCCTGGCCACCGTCTTCGGCATCGTCAAGCAGCACGCCGGCTGGATTGAAGTCACCAGCGAAGTCGGCAAAGGCACCACCTTCACGATTTTTTTCCCGGCCTGCGACGAAATGCCCGAACCGAAATTCGAAACCTCGTTCCTCACCGCCCCCGCCGCCACCCGTGGCTCCGAAACTGTGCTGGTGGTGGAGGACGAACTGGTCCTGCGCGAGATGGCGCGGGATTTTCTCAAGGACTGCGGCTACAAGATTCTTGAGGCCAGCTCCGGCCGCGAAGCCTTGCAAGTCTGGGGCAAGCATCGTTCGGAAATTGACCTGCTGCTCACCGACATGAAAATGCCCGAAGGCATTTCCGGCATGGAACTCGCCGAGAAGATGATCGCCGAGCAGCCCAAACTGCGCGTCATCTTCACCAGCGGCTATTCCGACGATATCGTCAGCGCTGAAATTCTGGCGCGCAACAACGCCATCTTTCTCCCCAAACCCTATTCCTACGCCGACATCACCCGCATGGTGCGCCAGTCGCTCAACTATAAAGATGGTGATGGCGACAAGGCGGATTAGGCCCGCGCAAACGATCTTTGACCATGGCAAATATCCCGCCAGATTTCACTGCTGCGCTGAAAGCCGCCGGGCTCGCCGATTTCTTCGCCGACTGCACCGGCCCGCATCAGAATGAATATTTGAAATGGATTAGCGAGGCCAAAAAGCCGGAGACCCGCCAAAAACGAATCGCCAAGGCAGTTGAAATGATCACCGCCAAACGCGCTGAGGAAGAAGCACGCGCCATCAAGAAACGCCAGCGCTGAAAGCCCGCCATTTAACAGCCCGGCCTGAAGGTCCGGAAACGTCGTCCCCCGAAATGCCCAGCCCTGTAGGAGCGTCACCACAAATCGCACAGAACGCTGGACAACTCCCGATGGTCGGCATAGCTTCGTTCACATGAGCGTCAAGACAATGCTCAGGCTTGTTGCTGTAATATGGGGTTCGTCGCTGATGCTGGACAGTCTGGCGAGGAAACCCGGGTTTGAAGATTTGTGGTGCTTCAATCTCGTGCTTGGTTTGGCCGGTTTTATCTTGCTGCTTTGCGCGCTCAATCGAGAAAACACGCCTGGTAACCTAACGGATCGGTCCGATACTGTGCCGCCGAAAGCGGCGGCGCTCATTTTCTGCGGAATCGGATTGATGGTTGGCCTGCTCCTTCTCTGGGCTTTGGCCCGTCACCCTTCGCACTGAAAGCAGCGCGTCAATCGTAGATAGCAAATCGTAATTTCGTTAGCCTTTGACACGCTTCACCACCTCCGCCACTGCCTCGTCAATTTTCACAGATTGAAATGCCCCGTCGCGCGGCTTGATTTCCACCTCGCCCTTGGCCAGCGATTTTTCGCCGAGCGCGATACGGATGGGGAAACCCACCAGGTCAGCATCCTTGAACTTCACGCCGGGCCGTTCATCGCGGTCGTCCAAAATCACTTCCACGCCCTGCGCGGTCAGCTCCGCGTAAAATTTCTCCGCGAGTTGCATCGCCTGGCTCTCCGGCGTCACCGCCAGCGGCGTGATGCACACCTGGTACGGCGCCACGCTCAACGGCCAGATCACGCCGTCCTTGTCGTTGCCCTGCTCGATCACGGCCTGCAGCGTGCGCGTGACACCGATGCCGTAGCAGCCCATGACCGAGTGCTTGCGCGCGCCATCCGCGTCCAAAAACGTCGCGTTCAATTTCTCGCTGTACTTGGTGCCCAGCTTGAACACATGGCCCACCTCAATTGCCCGGCGGATCTTCAGCGGCTTGCCGCACTTCACGCACGGCTCACCCGCAGTCACGGTGCGCAAGTCAAACCACGACGTCACCTTGATGTCGCGCTCGATGGAAACGTTCTTCAAATGAAAACCGTCTTCGTTCGCGCCCGTGGTCATGTCGTTCGCGCCCTGCAAACGTTCGTCGGCGAGAACCTTCACCTCGGCAGGCACATTCACGACAGCGCCAAGCGAACCCGGTTTCGCGCCAAGCATCGGCACAATTTCCTCCGGCGTCGCGGGCCGCACCGCCACCGCGCCGGTTTTGGCCATGAACTTCGTCTCATTCAACTGGTCGTCGCCGCGAATCAAGACGATGACCGGCTTATCGTCCGCAATGTAGACGAGCGTTTTAATCTGGCGGTTCGCCGGCACGCTGTATGGCGCCTTGCTCAACGCCTCAATTGTCACCACGCCCGGCGTGGGAAATTTCTCCACCGCCGCGCCGATCTCGCGCGCCGCCGTTTTCGGAATGCCGCTGGTCGCCTTCTCGATGTTTGCCGCATAACCGCAGGCCTCGCAATACGCCACGTCGTTCTCGCCCGTCTCGGCTGGCACCATGAACTCATGCGAGTAATTCCCGCCGATGACGCCGGTATCCGCCTCCACCGGAAACGCCTTCAGGCCGCAGCGCGCAAAGATGCGCGTGTACGCGTCGTACATTTTCTTGTAGCTGGCCATCGCGCCCTCGTCCGTCGTGTCGAACGAATACGCGTCCTTCATGATGAATTCCTTCGCGCGCATCAGCCCGAAGCGCGGACGGATTTCGTCGCGGAACTTCACGCTCACCTGGTAAAAATTCTTCGGCAGCTGGCGGTACGAATTAATCTCATTCGCGGCCAGCGTGGTAATGACCTCCTCGGCCGTCGGACTCAGGACCCATTCGCGGCCGCCGCTATCCTTCAGCTTGAACAGCACGCCGCTGGCGGTCTCGTAGCGTCCGCTCTGCTGCCAGATTTCCGGCGGCTGCAGTGCGGGCATGAGCACCTCCACGGCGCCGGCGCGGTTCATTTCCTCGCGCACAATCTGCTCCACCTTGCGCAACGCGCGCAGGCCAAGCGGCAGAAAGGTATAAACGCCGCCCGCCAGCTTGCGGATGAGGCCAGCGCGCAGCAGCAGCTTGTGCGAAAGAATTTCCGCGTCAGCCGGGGCTTCGCGGAGGGTCGGAATCAGAGTTTGTGTCCAGCGCATAAATTCAAAGTTCAGCGATAATATTTTAGCACAATTTCACGGGGAGAAACGATCAGCGGCACCGGCAAATCCAGTTCGCGAAACAACAAGCCCAACCGGCGATGGTCAATCCCGAGCAAATGTGAATCATTTGACACCAGCAGAATGGCATTCAAGATGGCGGACTCGGCAATGATTGTTGCATCGTTATATTCCCCCGCAGGAACCAGTCCGGTGGAACAAATCCTTTGCGCAGCCCCCGCAACCACTGCTTCTTGCGCAGAATTTAAACCTGCAAAATGAAAGCGCCACAATGGCAGAAGATTTTTCAGGGCTGCTTGGGCAGATTTTCTTAATTGCAAGTCCGGGCTTTTCCTGGCGTGGTGGTTCAATTCAACCAGGACGGTTGGTGGAATTAGTATTTTGGCTGAACGCAATCGTTGGCGAACGACTGAGAGTGCCTCCAAGGCAATGTCATTTCCTTCCGCCAACATCAACGGGAAGTTGGTGTCAATGGCTACGAGCGTGGGTTTTTGCATCGCGGCCGTGGATGATGACGAGACCTTCTTCGAGCATTCGCTGTCGTTCGTCGTCCGAAAGCTTGCTGCATTGCCGGCGGACCTCCCGGCAAGCGGCAAGGATTTCATCCTCCCGCTTATGCTGCTCTTTGACGGACGGCTTTTTCATTTCGACAAAAGGCTACATCACAAACCGGCCGTTGCCAAGTCTGGCCTGTTCAAGATGCGAGCAACCTAGCGGTTCAAGCCACCCTGCACAAACGGATTCTTCTTCTCCTTCGGCAGCGCGCGATTAAGAAACATGGGGCTGACAAACAGGTATATCCAACCGAGGACGATATGCATGCCGAAAGCGAAGCATAGTTGCACAATGTCAAATCCCCCCAGATCGTACAGCACCAATGCCAGCGACAACAGCAGCGCGCCCGGCATCAGCGCCGCGCCGGCGAGCCGCCAGCTTGCGCGCAAGTTCAAGTCACGGTTGCAAAACAGGCAGATGAGCCAGACCGGCAGAAAATACAGGGTGGCCAGTACCGCCCAAATCAGCAGCAGTCCAAAAAATGTGCCAATGGCCGCCAGGCCGAGGATGTCCGGCGCCCACGCGCCCCAGGCCGGCCGCGCATCGGTGACATTGAAGGCGATGACATACCCGCTTGGATAACTGATTTCGGTTTCGCCAAACAGGGAAAAGATGCGCACGGAGTCGCTGCCAAATTCAAACTGAAAATCCGCCGGGGACCGCAGCGAGCCGCCATGGTCGAGGTCCACGCTGAAGGCCAGGATGCGTCCCTCCGCGAGCATCACCGGGGAATCATCGCGCCAGTCCAGTTTGCCCCCATGGATTTCCGCGACCTCCGGCAGCTCGCCAATAGCCGCATTGACCGTTGGAAAAATGCCGTCGGACAAGGCCCAAACCACCGCCGCCGCAGCCAGCAGGGCCACCATTGCCTGCACCACAAAGAGCCGCTCAAACGAAGCGCGGGCAAACGCCGCCACGCCACGCGGCGTGATCGGTTCCCAGGCAAACGCCGGCTCCTTGGATACACTCACGGCCGCCAAGTTAGCAAAAAATGCCAGTCTGTTAAAACTTCAAAATCCTGGTTGGGGCGAACGGGGCTCATCTTGACACTGTCCTTGTCATTGCGCGGCTAAATCGTAGCGCGGGCGTCCTCGCCTGCGAGTTCGGGCGGCGTCTCGCCGCGCGAATCCAGCCCAAAGGCGGAGCCTCGCAGCGAGGCGCTGCGGGAACCCACAACCGGGACGGCTGCGCTATAAGGAATGTGTCAAGATGCGCCCGGGCAAACGATAGAACCTTGCATAAAACTCTAAAGCCAATCCAGTTCCGCCCGATAAATGGGATGGCGGCAAAGCTGCCAGGCAATTATACCAGACTATATTATGATCAACATCCCCAGCGTCTCCTCCACCAATAGCCAGTATCCCACCGCCACCACCACGCCAACCACCACGGCCAAGACGCATAAAGGCCACCACCATCACAAATCCAGCGCCACTCCGGCAACGGCCGCGACCTCAACAACTCCCGCAACTGGCGCCGCTTCGCCAACAAGTCCCGCCGGCAGTTCCTCGGTTACCAGCAGCAACAGACTAAACGCGACGGCCTAAAAGTGTTTTTAAAATCGTGGCGTCAGGCATCCGTGCCTCATGTAGAGGGGGCATCTTGCCGCCCGGGCTGGGCGTAACCCCCTCGACCGCGTGTGAATGAGCCACACATTTTTGTAAATCGGAGGCTTTTCCGCCGGACTGGGTGCCAAGCCAGGGTTCGGCCCCGGCTCTACGGCAGGCAGGGATGCCCGCCGCTACAGAACTCTCGTCCGCCCGGCGTCAAAATAAAAAATAATTCAGCCCTGCGTTCCCGGCGCGGGCGGATTCTTGCCCGGCAGGGGCACCACAGCCACCGGCAGCGGAAACCGCATCTTCATCACGTCGTCCACATTCACCTCCACGAAATACGTGCCTGCGACTTCAAACTTCACATTGCCGAAAAACATCACCGTCGTGGCGCTCATCGCCGGGTCGCGCAACTCGAACTTTGATTCGCCCTTGCTCACCACCGTGGTCTGGTCCGGCGCAATCAGCCGCACCGACTCCGTGAACTGGCCGATTCCCGCCGTCCAGCGGTTGAAAATGCAAATGCGCCCCGCGGTGATGGGCACCTGCGGGATGCGGAGATATTGCACGACGCCGATGAGAAAGAGATTGCCGTTGGCTTCCTGGCGAACTTCTTCGCACAGCAGTGAGCATTGTAAATCGGGGAGGATTCGAGTGGGTTGCATAAAATAATTGGGAGTTGAGAAACGTCAGTGGATGGATTTTTCGGCCGCGTGCACGGTATTTTGCATGAGCATCGCAATGGTCATGGGCCCCACGCCGCCGGGGTTGGGCGTGATCTTGCCGGCAATGGGCTGAATATTTTTAAAATCCACATCGCCGACGAGCTTCGTTCCAGTCTTGGAAGCGGCATCCGGCACGCGATTGACGCCCACGTCCATCACCACCGCGCCGGGCTTGACCATGTCGGCCTTCAAAAATTCCGCCACGCCCATCGCCGCCACAATGATGTCCGCGCGCCGGCAATGCGCCGCAATATCGCGCGTGGCCCTATGACAAATGGTTACCGTGCTGTCAGCCGTTTTGCCCTTCTGGCAAAGCATCGCCGCCATCGGTTTGCCCACAATATTGCCCCGGCCGAGAATCACCACTTCCGCGCCCTCGGTCTTCACGCCGGAACGCGCGAGCAATTCCACCACGCCCGCCGGTGTGCAGGGACGAAAACCAGTCGCGTCGCCCAGCATCAATTTGCCTACGTTCACCGGATGAAAGCCGTCCACGTCCTTGGCGGGCAGCACGCTGGAATAAATCACCGATTCGCGGATTTGTTTTGGGAGCGGAGCCTGGACGAGAATTCCGTGAAGATGCTTCGCCGCATTCAGCTTCTCAATGAGTACGAGCAGTTCCGCTTCGGACGTTTTGTCCGGGAGAACATGCGTTTCGGAAACAATTCCCAGTTCGGCGCAGGCTTTTTCCTTGCGGCCGACATACACCTTGGAAGCCGGATCCTCGCCCACGCGCACAAACGCCAGCCCGGGAACCACGCCGTGGGTTTTTAAATGCGCCACGCGCGCGCCCAGCTCATGCTGGATTTGCGCGGCGATGGCCCGCCCGTCAATGAGATTGTTCACGACACGCGCCTCTCAACTGGCTCTCACTTGGACCACCAGCCCTTTTTCACCGGCTGCAGCGGCTTGTCGGCTGAAAGCACATAAATCTTTTGGATGGTCAGCACCGGCGTGTCTTTCCAGCGCACATCCATGCCTTCCTCGCCCGTCACGGTGATATGCAGGCCGTCGTAACGGCCCAAGTTCAGGTTTGTGGTCGTGCTGTAAAGATAGTTGATTGCCTTGTCGTTCGCCGGGTCATAAAGCTCGTAATAGGTCGGCGCCACGGGGCTGACCGAATGGCGCACGGAGCCTTCATGCGTCACGATGCGGGGCGGCGGCGGCGGCAGGTTTGTGTCGTCCGGCGCCAGCTCGGGCTGCGGCAAAATGGCGGCAGGCGTGACCGCCGTGGGCGTGGGCGTTGGCGGTGGAACATTCTCCGTGGTTGTTGGCGGCGTCACCGGGGCGGCCGTTTCCGGCGTGGGCGGCGGCGTGGTGGCCGGCGGCGCGATGGGCTGCGCTTCCGGGACGGTCGCTGTCGTCGGCGGAATCGTCGGCAGTGGTGGCGGAACATTCTCCGTGCTGGCGACCATGGGCGGCGGCGGCACATTCGTGTCAACCATCGAGCCTTCCTGCTTCAAATAACTGGCGGCGACAAAGGCAAACGCGCTCGCTGGCGGCTCAATCTGCGTCCAATCGCCTTTGGTGGCCACCACCGTAATGGGAGCGCCTTTTTCAACCACTCCGAGGACGCTGTAATTTTCGCCCGGCCCGCCGCGCAAGTTCAATTTCTTCACCCCAACCACGTTGTTCGTGATATCAATAAATTTGGAATCAACCCAGACTTTGGTGCCGGCGGGCAGCGCGATTTTGGCCCACTGCGCGGGTTCGCCTGCCTTGGGTTTGTCGAGCGTAATTTCAGAAATCACCGTGACCGTGTCGCCCTTTTGCGCGTGGCCCACCACTTCACCCTTCAAACCGGCCTGGCCGCGCAAATTAACATGCTCCGCAGCCACCGTGGCCGGACCGGCGACGAGTATGACCGGAGCCAGGGGCATCTCCGGCTTTTTCGCCGCGGCCTTCACGACCTTTTTCTTGGCCGATTTTTTCTTGACGTGGGTGGTCTTTTTCACGGGCGCATTGGTTTGCGTCTGGGCCGGCGCGGCCATCGGCGCGGGCGCGGGGGCCGCGGGAATGGCCGGCGCGGGGATGGGCGGCAGCTTGTTGGTGTTCACCTGCGCCACGGCAGACGTCGCGAGCATCGTTCCTAAAATCAACCAGCAGTTCATTTTCATAAATCTGAAATCAAAGTTTTAATTTCCACCGCGTTCAAGGTCCGCCATTTGCCGGGCTTCAATTCACCCAGCCGGATTTTTCCGATTTGTATGCGCTGCAGTTTTTTCACGGTGAGCGCCTGCGACTCAAACAGCCGCCGCACTTCACGGTTCCGGCCCTCGCCCAGTTCCAGTTCCACAACGCTTTTATCGCGCGTGCCGGAAATGATTTTCGCGGCGAGCGCCTGCAGCCGTTCGCCCTCGTGAAAAATGCCCCGTTTGAACAAGTGGAGCATGGCCGGCGTCACCTCGCCCTCGACGGTGGCGAGATACTTTTTGCGGACGCCATAACGCGGGTGTGTCAGGCGCAGAGCGAATTGTCCATCATTCGTCAGAAAAATCAATCCCTCGCTGTTAAAGTCCAACCGCCCCACCGTCTGCACCGTGTCCCACTCGCGCGGAACCAGCTCGTAAATCGTCGGCCGGTCCAGCTCGTCCTTCCGCGAACAAACACAGCCCACCGGTTTGTTCAGCGCGATGTAGAGCAGCTTCTTGGCGCGGACAAATTTTCCGTCCACGGCCACCTGGTCATGATCAGGGTCAATTTTCGTCCCGAGCAGGCGCACGGTCTGGCCGTTGACCGCGACCCGTCCCTCCAGAATGAACTGCTCGCCGGTCCGGCGGGAAGCCACACCGGCGTCGGCGAGAAATTTTTGCAAACGAACGCTCAAACTGGTTAAGCGTCAATGCGTTAAAACGTTGAAGAGTTGAAGCGTTAAACTGTCCGCCGCTTCAACGCTTCACGGTTCAACGATTTAACGCCCAGACGTATTACGCTTCCGGCTTGGTCTTGCGAAGGCCCGTAATGCGGTCGCCTTCCTTCCATTGGCCGCGCTTTTTGAGGAGCGCGGTACGCTCGAAACGCTTGAGAACATTGCGCTTGCCGCCCAAGGTGGACGCCGCGCGGAGGCTGCGATGCTGTGACATAAACTTTTATTAATCTTTTGTTAAATCTTTTGTTAAAACGAGCGATAACTATATCAGAACACTGGGCTGCCGCAATGGAAATTGCAGACGGTGTTCTCCTATTTTTATCAGAATTTTGTCCGAATGAAGCGAATCCTGTTCGTCGAAGATAATGAAATGCTGCTCGAGCTTTACGGCATGTTGCTGGAGGGCGAGCGCAATCTTTGGCAGACCACGCTGGCACCGGACGGCGAAACCGCCCTTAAACTGCTCCAGCAGACGGCCTTCGACGTCGTGGCCTCGGACATGCAGATGCCCGGCATGAACGGCATTCAATTGCTCGCCGAAGTCCGCAAGCTGCATCCGCAAACGTCGCGCATCATCATCTCGGGCTTCACCGACCAGGCAGAGGCCGCAGATTCGCTGAGTTGCACGCACCTGTTCATCCCCAAACCGTTTGACATAAAAATCCTCCGCGCCACCCTCGCCCGGATTGGCAGCCTGGACGCCTACCTCAAGGACGACAAGTTGCGAGGGCTGGCCGGAAAAATGCGCACCCTCCCAAGTTTTCCGACCCTGTATCTGGACATCATGCGCGAAATCGAATCGCCCACCTCCTCCATTCAGGGCATCGCCAAAATCATTGCCAAGGACCCCGGCATCACGGCCAAAATTTTGCAGGTGGCCAATTCGGCCGCCATGGGCCTGCCTGAAAAGGTCAGCGACCCGGTTGACGCCGTGCAGCAACTTGGCATGACCACCGTGCGTTCACTAG
>Ga0206970_10187_pt1 | contig 16952 bp, 12 predicted proteins | sample Alteio_BWOrgHeat_88_FD_152964 | JGI IMG/M metagenome (GOLD analysis project Ga0206970, IMG submission 152964) | Enriched cells from forest soil in Barre Woods Harvard Forest LTER site, Petersham, Massachusetts, United States -... | ecosystem: Environmental > Terrestrial > Soil > Temperate forest >... | reverse complement strand
CAATGCAAAGCGAAAACATTGATGTAATTATCGGGGGACATACACATACTTTTTTAGAAAAACCTGAGACGATACTAAATAAAAACAATGAAAAGATTATTGTTAACCAGGCAGGGTGGGGCGGAATAAATTTAGGATACTTAAATTTTGTTTTAGACAGCAAAAAGAGTTCCAAAAATTTCAATGCCCAATCTGTAATACTTATTAAAGAAACAAGAGGAAAATGATTTTTTTTTTCAACAAAATGTTAGCAATTTCGTCCTCCTGCTAAAAAAATATTTGCAGGTACAATCAATGTGGAGTGTACAATGTTTTGCAGCGCGGGTTCCACAAATAATTTGTAATATTTAAGGGATAAAGAAAGAGGTTCATTTCTTTTTTTTACTGGCCGAAAAAAAAATATCGGCACTTAACTATTGGATTATCAAAAATTGATTAACTTGACTTGCTTCTTAACATGGATAAAAACCTTTACGATATCAACAATAACATTATCACAGAAGCAGAACATGCATGGGAGCAATGCCTGAACATTATAAAGGATAATGTGAACTGGCGTACATACCAAACATGGTTTGAACCAATAAAAGCAGTAAATCTTACAGGCAACATACTGACATTACAAGTGCCAAGCCAGTTTTTTTACGAATGGCTTGAAGAGCATTTTGTAGAACTTCTGGGTAAGACGATCAAACGCATATTAGGGAAAGAAGGCAGGTTGGAGTACCGTATTATGATGGAGAGCAATAACGGTGCTAACCGTAATCCGGCGTCCATCAATATGCCCGGTAGTACTTATACCCGCCCATCAAAAGAAAATAACTATGTGGACATGCCATTGAAATGGGATGACCCGCATAATATAAAAACACCTTATGCCATCCCCGGTTTAAAAAGGATGCAGGTTGATCCTCAGCTTAACGCAAACTACATTTTTGATAATTATGTAGAAGGCGATTGCAACAGGGTAGCCCGTTCGGCAGGTTTGCATGTGGCACAAAAACCAGGTGCAACTTCTTTCAATCCATTGGTAATATTTGGTGGTGTAGGATGGGGCAAAACGCATCTTGTGCAGGCGATAGGTAATGAAGTGCGTAGACTGCATCCAAACAAAGCCGTATTGTATGTAAGTGCTGAAAAATTCATTAACCAGTTTATAGACCATTCTAAGAATAACGAAATAAATGATTTTATTCACTTCTACCAGTTAATAGATGTATTGATACTGGATGATATTCATTTATTCGTTCCTGCTACAAAAACACAGGATGTATTCTTTGCAATATTCAACCACCTTCATCAAAGCGGTAAACAGATCATCCTGACAAGTGATACTGCACCAAAAGACATGGAGGGGATGCAGGAGAGATTGCTGAGCCGTTTCCGCTGGGGGCTTAATGCCGATATCCAGGCGCCTGAATTTGAAACCCGCCAGGCCATCCTGCAGGTGAAGATGAAGTTATAAGCCAGATATCTTCCATGGTATATAACAAAATGTCAGAGGCGAAGGGCACACAGGTACAGGCTTCCACAGCAGGTGCAAAGCATTGATCTCGGATTTATTTTTTTATCTACCCAACTATTTGTTAAAAAGTAGCGTCTTATTGTGTAGGAACGATAATTTTTGTGAGAATGGTAGGGTGCAATGATTCGATAAACAGCCCCTGAAAAATCACTAGCTATGACTAAACTTTTAAAAAAATTTGGTTTTTACCGAATTTTTAACTTTTTTGCATCGTTAATTATGCCCTCGGGCAGCATTTTTTTAACTTTTTTTAAAGCATAACGTCTATAGGACAAAACTTCTACATCAACAATTTTTAGCAACGCATGGTGTAACATGTACCTAACTAAAAAAGGTAGAAGTTTATGCAAATTCTCCTCCAGGTCTCTGATGCAGAGCTGATTTCAGCTTTTATTAATGGGCAGGAAACTGCATTGGAAACTCTTATACACCGCTATAAGGACAAAATATATACATCTATCTATATGCTTGTAAAAGACAAGTATATAGCCGAAGATATTTTTCAGGATGCTTTTCTGAAAATGATAAAAACTATGCGCGAAGGCAGATATGCCGAGCAAGGTAAGTTTTTGCCATGGGCCGTGAGAGTGGCCCACAATCTCTGCATGGACCATTTCCGGCGCACCAAAACGCAAATACCTATTACTATGCCCGATGGTAAAGACATATCGCATCTCGGTCTCGATATGGACAATGCCTGCGAAATGATAGAAAAAAGGCAAACACACGCCAGTGTACGCGACCTTATCGCCGAATTGCCGGATGAACAGCGGGAAGTTATTGTAATGCGCATATATGGCGATCTCAGTTTTAAGGAAATCGCAGATATGAGTGGGGTAAGTATCAATACCGCCCTCGGTCGTATGCGTTATGGATTAATTAACCTGCGTAAGCTTATAACCGACAGGCAAATGGTATTGAGATAATATGCAAATGGCTCAATAACTCAATGACTTAATAGTGTGTAAGGTCTGATTAGTGCTTATATTTGAGAGTGAGTTTTTCAAAATTGAGACATTGAGCCATTTTCAAATTGAATTATTAAATAAATGATCGCGCAGTTTTATTATAAAGGTGAATTAAAGGCTGGCGCGGAGATATTGCTTGATGAAGATACGGCGAAGCATGTGCTTCAAGTGCTGAGAATGCAGGTAGGGGAAAGGATACAACTTACAAATGGGGAGGGTCACGCTGGGATATGCCTGATCACGAAGGCTGAGAAGAAGAAATGCAGCATTGTAATTGAAAAAGTAGATTTTCACAAACAAAGGGCTATCCTCTTACATCTTGGAGTAGCTTTTACCAAAAACACCAGCCGGAATGAGTGGCTGCTTGAAAAAGCAACAGAACTTGGCGTCAGCAGCATTATCCCATTGATGACAGAACGTACAGAGCGCGATAGGATGCGCTACGAACGCTGGAACAGTATATTGATATCAGCTTTATTGCAATCGCAGCAGTATTATTTACCGCAGCTGCATCAGGCTATGCCCTTAACGGCTGTGTTAAACAAATACAACAATATACCACAAAAACTATTGGGGCATTGCATCGAAAGCTACGAGAGACAGCCAATTTCCAAAATGTTAAAACCTGGTCTGGAAACATTAATATTAATAGGTCCGGAAGGGGATTTTACAAAAGAGGAAGTAAATTTGTGTACGACGAACGGATACAGCGGAATAAGCATGGGCACACAGCGACTAAGGACCGAGACAGCAGCAATTGCTGCTTGCGCCTATTTTAGTTTAGTGAATGTTTAAAATGCCGAATAATATTATTACCCTTAGCGTTTTGTTGTGAACGATTGAAAATGATGAAGAATTTAAGAAAATGATGAAGAATTTAAAATACGGATTGATAGTTGCAGTTCTAATGTTTTGCACATTTCTTACAAATGCGCAAAACATGAAGTTGGCCTTATTAGTTTATAATGGCGGAGGCGATTGGTACGCTAACCCCACCTCATTAAAAAACCTGGCAATATTCTGCAACCAGCAATTACATACCAATTTCGATACAAGGCAGGCAGAAGTAGAGGTTGGCAGCCCCGACATTTTCAATTACCCCTTTATTCATATGACAGGCCATGGACGCTGGGCCTTATCTGACGCGGAGGCCCAAAACCTCAGGAAATACCTGGAGGGTGGGGGCTTTCTGCACATTGATGATAATTATGGATTAGACCCCTATGTACGCCCGGCATTAAAACAGGTTTTTCCGGAGTTGGAATTGGTAGAACTGCCATTTTCACACCCCATCTACCATCAGAAATATGCTTTTACAAACGGACTTCCAAAAATACACGAACATGATGGCAAGCCACCTAAAGGCTATGGCCTTATTTATAAAGGCCGCCTGGTTTGCTTTTACAGCTACGAAACCGACCTTGGCGATGGTTGGGAAGATTTTGACGTACACCGCGATCCCCCCGAAAAACATCTCGCTGCCCTGCAAATGGGTGCCAACCTCGTCCAGTATGTATTCAACAATGCCATGAATCCCTGAGGTCTATTCGGACTGTAATATAGAAAGCGCCTTTTTAGCAATATTGCCCCAATAATAGCTATTGTAAAATTCTGGCGGGATAGATGGGGTTTGTCTATTCAATATTATTTGTTTTTTCTATAAAAAGTAATACATTTATATAAATGTATGAAATGAAATCCCTGTCTATCATCTTTATTCTAATTTTCACTTCATGTTATTCTTACTCTCAAGGCAGTAATGGTCTTATTGCTCATTGGAATTTTAACGGCAATGCAAATGATGTAAGCGGTAATAACCTAAATGGTATAGTATTTGGTGCAACGCTGAGTGCCGGTTATAATGGTATTGCTAATACAGCTTACCAGTTTAACGGTATAAACAACCATATTGATATACCTGCCAACTCACTATTAAATCTTGATACTTTTTCTATTTGCGCTTTAGTAAAACCAACGGGATATTATTCAGGTGTTTGTGAAGCAAATTCAATTATGATTATGGGTTCAGATCAGGATACTGCACTCAGTATGTATGGGCTCTATTTTTCTAATGCAATTTATTACGGTGGTTGTAGTTCCAACAATTTAGATCATGAAATATTTTATGGGCTTGGGCATCATGTTCCCGGTTCAGCTTCAATTCTACCTTATTCTAGCAGCGATACCGTAATATTAAATACATGGTATTGCGTTGTTGCTACCTATAGTCACGATACAGTACGAACGTATGTTGATGGTATTTTACAGTCCAAAGAGGGTATGGTAAACAATTTTTCACCAATTTATGATACTTTAGGTATAGGATATTATAGACGTGGAGTCATACAATATCCTTACTGGTTTAATGGCATTATGGATGATATACGATTGTATAATCATGCCTTATCAGATTCGGAAATTTCCATGTATTGTGATAGCGCTAAATTAAACACTATTACTATAGACACTACTGTTGCTGTCGATTCTGTTTCGAGTGCCGTGTTATGTGCTGGTAGCAGTTTTAATGTATTCTATTCAGTAAATCATAATTTTCTGTCGGGGAATGTTTTTACTGTCCAGCTATCTAATTCTTTTGGAAACTTTAGCAGTCCAATAATGATAGGGTCTGTCATTGCTACAACATCAGGAGTTATAGCTTGTACTATTCCCGCTGGTACAAGTATAGGAACTGGTTACGAAATACGTATTGTAGCTAGTTCGCCGGCATATACCTCTACAGATATAAGTATTACTATTGGTACAGGTTCTCTTGCAGCGCCAGGCGCAGGAAATAATAGTCCGATATGCGCAGGGGATACTTTAAAACTTAACAGTAACAGTATCACGTCAGGTGTCAACTATAGTTGGACCGGCCCAGATAATTTTACTTCTGCATTGCAAAACCCGGTAATAATAAATGCTGCAAGTAGTGCGGGTGGTACATACTCAGTTACTATATCTTCTACAGGTTGCACCAACAGTGCAAATACAACTGTAACCATTTATCCAAACGAAATTCCGTCATTCACCATAAATGGAGATCCTTGTGCTGGAGAATCATTAATTGTAGCGGCTGGAAATGTTTCTTTTGATCCAAATTACTATAACTGGAATTTTGGAACAGCGGACTTGCACAGCGGTTCAGGGGCAGGGCCATACTCTATTAGTTGGACTGTAGCGGGTAATGAAATTATTTCCTTGAGTTATACGGGTAATTGCAAACCCGCAGATACTCAAGCAATTTTTATTCAACCATTACCGGTGGATCATATTGTGGCTGGTGAAACCAGCATTTGCAGTGGTGATACGATTATGATACATCCTTCAATTGATTCTGCTGCATATATTTACAAATGGTTTTCTGGGGCGTATTATATTGATAGTAATGCAGCAGCAACTTCCGCTATCTTCAATCATTCTGGTAATATTTACCTTCACATTTATAATCAATATGGCTGTATGGGCGTAGATAGTCTTTTCATAGTTGCAGAACCTTGCTGTAATTTATTTGTACCCAATGCTTTTACCCCAAATGGCGATAATAAAAATGATATTTTCAGGATAAAAACGATTAGACATTTTGAAAATTATTCGTTGATTATATTCAATAAATGGGGGCAGGAAGTTTTTAATACAAAAAGCCAGGAGGAAGGTTGGGATGGTTCATTTAATGGTACAAAACAGGAAATAGGTACTTATTTCTATTATATCAAATATACTTGTGCCGGTAAAACACAATCTAAGAAAGGCGATTTAACATTATTGAGGTAGCTAGCTATTATACTGTAAATATTTTTATTACTATTGTAAATATTAATCATCCCAAATATATTTTATGAAGTTAAACCTTCTGTTTTTCGCTTTTCTTCTTATTTCATTAAATGCATATTCCCAAGGCAGCATAGGTTTGGTGGCACATTGGAATTTTAGTGGTAATGCTAACGATGTAAGTGGTAATAATTTGAACGGAGTAGTGACGGGGGCTGTCCTAACATCAGGTTATGCAGGCACAGCTAACACTGCATATAGTTTTAACGGTAGTGGCAATCGCATCGATGTAGCGTACAATAGTATAATGAACCTTGACAGTTTTTCAATTTGTGCACTTATAAAAGTTAGCGGGTATTACTCCGGTACTTGTCAAGGTAACTATATATTATCTAAGGGACCAAATTACAACAATGATTATTATGGGCTATATTTTTTTGACAATGCGTACGACCAAAATTGTAGCATTTATACACCAAGCCATGAAGTTTTTACAACCGCAGGCCCCGGTACTTCGGGCCCCTCTCTGGCAACATGGTATCAAAGTAATCCAATAATGGATTCAGGTGTATGGTACTGTGTAACCTCAACTTATGCCAACGATACTTTAAAGCTATATGTAGATGGGGTGCTGATAAAGGCTGTTTACTCGTTCAATTCCTTTTCTCCCGGAAATAATCCCATTGGTATAGGTTATATGGAAGGTTTGCCTGCTTATCCATATTGGTTTAATGGGGTAATAGACGATATTAGGTTATATAGTCGTCCCTTATCCTCATCTGAAGTGACAACCTATTGTGATTCAGCTAAAATAGGAGGGGTAGATACAGTAAGTATTAACAAACCCTTTATTGATACGCTGTTTTGTGTTGGCGATACTTTTTCGCTCAATTATTCCGCAAATATTGCTTTCCTTAGTGGTAACACATTTACGGCTCAATTATCTAACTCATCTGGTTTATTTACAAGTCCGGTTAATATTGGTTCCTTGTCTTCAACCACATCAGGGGCAATTTTGTGTACTATTCCCCTTGGCACAACAGCAAGTTCCAATTATAGGATTCGCATAACAGGTAGCAATCCCGTGTACATCTCTAACGATGCCCCATTGTATATTCATTTATTATCTGTGCCTTCACATCATCTGGGTAGTAATAGCCCGTTATGCGCAGGTTCAGTTTTGCATTTAGGAGATACTGCTTTGACAGTTGCAAGCTACTCATGGATTGGACCGAATGGCTTTAATTCCATACAACAAAATCCGACACTATCTAACGTTGTTCTACCTGACTCCGGAATGTATTACGTACGAGATTCTTTCCAAAACGGCTGTAAAGTAACTGATTCAATATTGGTAAATATTAAACAAAGACCTTCAATTCCGTTAATTAGCACCAACAGCCCGATATGCGCAGGTAATACTTTGAATATTAGCGCAACCGATTCAACTTCGGGTGTTGGTTATCAATGGTCGGGTCCCAATAGCTTTAATTCATCAAATCAAAATATAAGCTTTCCAAATGTCCTTAGTTCAATTACAGGTACTTATACGGTCTTAGTTACTGCCCCAAACAGCTGTACTGTTTCGTCTTCAGCTAGTGTAGTAGTTAACCCTAATCCTGCAAATCTTTCAATTACCAGCAATAGTCCTGTTTGCAGTGGCAATACCCTAACCATTTCAGTTAACAGTACAAGTACCAATATAAGTTATTCTTGGAATGGCCCCAACAGTTATAATAGTACACTTCAGACAATTAATATATCTAACGTCATTTTTGCTGATTCAGGTAAATATATTGTAACTGCTACTGTAAATGGCTGTAGTGTATTAGATTCAACTTTTGTTAATGTTCGCCCTACTCCTGCTACTCCTGTTGCAACCAGTAATTCCCCTATTTGTGCCGGAGACTCATTAATATTCTCAGCGACAGATGCGACTAATGGAGTTAGCTATTCGTGGTCAGGGCCTAACGCGTATAGCTCAGCCTTACAAAATCCGGTAATTTTAAATACGCCAACACATGATTCAGGGAAATATTATGTAAAGGCTATATTGAATGGTTGTAGTTCTAAAACTGATACTATTCACGTTATAGTCAATCCAGGTGTTGTTCCATCCGTTAATATTACATCAATGCCATTAGTTCCTTTGGTCAGTTATTCTGATACATTTACTGCGCATGTTACTAATGGAGGAAGCCTAACAACATACCAATGGTATAATAATGGTTTTCCGATAGGTGGCGCTACTGCTAATACTATTATTTTTACAATGGACAATGGCATTCAATTATGTGTTGTAATTCATAGTAATGCTTTGTGTGCTAGCCCTGACACAGCTTCTTCTTGTGTTGAACCAGAAAGCGTAAATAATATTACAGCGTCAAACGGTAGCTTGGATGTCTACCCTAATCCTAATACAGGATCTTTTACAATACGGGGGAAAATGGCTAACGGGAATATAGCGGATATCGAAGTGATTAATGTTATTGGACAGCCTTTGTTCGATGATAACGTTGTAATTCAGAATGGAGAATTTGAGAAGAAAATTTTTATGGGCAATGCTGCAACCGGGATTTACTTTATACGAGTTAAAACAGAAAATTGGAATGAGGTAATACGGTTTTCAGTTGAATAATAGCTCACTTTTTCTATTTCAATTTTTCGCTGAACTAATAATATCGTAGGCTTTTTTCATAACATTACCCCAATAATAAGTATTGTAGAAGGAATCCGGAACTGATGGAATTTGATCGACAGACACTAAAACATTGGAAGTAAAGGCATCCCAATTATTATCCGGAGAGATATGAAGGTTGGCCCCACACACTTCTGGCAACAAGCCTGCGCTACCACTAAAAGAACTTACTACTATCTTATTATATCCCAACGCTTCAACCGCTTTGGTTTTTATACCTCCGCCCAGTAATACAGGGTTAAGCATTACATCGCATGCCTTTAAAAAATCATCAAGGTCGGGGATAAAGCCGGTGTATTTAATGTAAGGTGTTTTATCTATTCTATTCTTTAGCTCCTCGGGTAAACCTTTCCCGGCTATCAATACCTGGTATTTGAAATTGCTTTTGTTGAGTCGCGGCATTATTTCGTCCAGAATAAAGGAAAGGGCATGAGTATTGGGATGAAAATCCATAGCGCCCAGAAAATAGAGCCATGGCATACTTTTATCCAATTGAAGTTGTTCCGCAACCTTTTTCTTGGCTTCAATATGCCCGGATGGGGCCTTGTCCAATGTCGTGCCATAAGGTATAAAATGGCATTTTTCAGGGGCAACGTTATATTTCTCAATTGACCATTTCAGGTCTTCCGTGGCTACAAAAAAAATACCGTTTGCCCTTCGCATGATTGCACCTTCAAAAGTCCGCATAATTGGCCACCACTTCTTGCCATAAGTCCTGAACCTTTCAGCCTCAATATTGTGGCTTCTCATAAACCATGGTATTTTCAGTTTGCCGGATAAAGCAATGGCAGTGGGCGCCATATAAGGATGGTCGCAGTAAATAGCATCGATTCCGAGTTCAGTGGCCAATTTGGTGATTTGCCTGAATTTGTAAAGAGGAATATATCGTTTTACGCCCCTTTCAAGTATAGGATGTAAATGAAATGAATAGTCTTTATCCGGAATATTGTCTTTTGTGCATACGATGTGGTCCTCGCAATGCATCCCAAGATATTGATGTGGCATTGCTATACCAAGGTGGCCCCCGGAACTTGGAGGTAAAAAGCGATATGGAACTATACTCAGTACTTTTATTGGGCCATTTGCCATTAGAAATATAAAAGTAACAATTTGGCTATTATTAAACAGGATGATGGCTTATAGTTTAGCATTCTGTTAATAGAGTTGCCTTCTTTTTAATATTTTTGCTTTCTTTTGGATTATTATGAGAATATTAATGGTTTGCTTGGGGAATATATGTCGTTCTCCTATTGCCGAAGGGGTGATGAGGCATAAAATAGAGCAATATCAACTTAGCTGGAATGTAGATTCCGCAGGTACCGAGTCTATGCATGTTGGGCAGGCGCCGCATCAATATTCACAGAAAGTATGCAAAGTAAAAGGCATAGATATATCCACACAAAAGGCAAGGCAGATAAGCCTCGAGGACCTTGAAAAATATGATAAGATATACGCCATGGCAGACGATGTATTTGACGATATATTAAGAATCGGTAAAGACAGCCCGCACATGAAGAAAGTTGACTATTTTCTGAATGAACTGAAATCCGGCTCTTATGGTTCTGTGCCAGATCCCTGGTATGGTGATGAAGAAGCATTTTTGCCGGTATATGAAATGATTGACGAAACCTGCGAAGCAATAGTAAAGAAGTACAACAAGAAAAAACATGTCTAAACCATCCATACCACAAGGCACCCGCGATTTTTCTCCTGCAGAGGTTCGTAAGCGGCGCTATATTTTTAATATACTTCAGTCCATTTTCGAATTATATGGTTTTCAGCCATTGGAGACCCCGGCAATGGAAAACCTCACTACGCTTACAGGAAAGTACGGGGAGGAGGGAGACCGTTTGATATTTAAGATACTTAATAATGGCCTATACGAGAAGAAGGAAGACGATAAAGTAAAACTGAATACGGAATGGAACAAGGTACTTGACAAACCCTATTCATCCCCTGTAGTTACGGAACGGGCATTGCGTTACGATCTTACCATACCTTTTGCCCGTTATGTGGTGATGCATCAAAACGAGCTTGCTTTCCCTTTCAGGCGTTACCAGATGCAACCCGTATGGCGTGCAGACAGACCACAGAAAGGACGTTATCGTGAGTTCTGGCAATGTGATGCAGATGTGGTAGGCAGTACATCCTTAATAAACGAGGCGGAACTATTATGCATCTATCAGGAAGCTTTCCATCAGTTAGGTTTGCCGCAGGTGCGTGTAAAAATTAACAGCAGAAAATTATTGGCAGCCATTGCAGAACTGTGTGGTACGCCGCAATTAATGATGGACATAACCATCGCGCTTGACAAACTGGACAAAATTGGTTGGGAAGGCGTGACAAGGGAATTGCAACAAAGAGGAATTGCAGATAATGGCATTGCACAAATAGAGAAGGTCATAAATGTAAAAGGTGCCAATGAAGAAAAACTGGCTGCTTTAGAGGAAATAATGAAAGACTCCGAAATAGGCTTACAGGGCATCAATGAGTTGAAAAAAACATTGTCCTATCATAAAGAGCTGGCAAATAGTAAATGGGATTCCGTACTGGAGCTTGACATAAGCCTAGCACGTGGTCTGAATTATTATACCGGTGTAATAGTGGAAGTAGTGTGTAAAGCCGTACAGATGGGTAGTATAGGCGGCGGCGGTCGTTATGATGATCTCACAGGTTTATTTGGCCTGAAGGATTTATCAGGGGTTGGGGTATCATTCGGCATAGATAGGATATATGATGTCATAGAAGAACTGAAATTATTCCCTGACCAACTTGCGTCTGGCGCTGACGTATTGCTGCTAAACTTTGGTGGAGAGAATGAACTATATGCCTTAGAGGTGTTAAAGCAGTTACGTTCTGCAGGAATAAGTGCCGAAATATATCCGGACGCTGTTAAATTCGACAAGCAGATGAAGTATGCCAACAAAAGGGATATTGGCTACGTTATATTACCGGGTGATGAAGAAAGGCAAAAGGGGATGTTAAGCCTTAAAAACTTTAGCACCGGGGAACAAAAATTATTAACGATTACCGATTGCATAACGATCCTCAAAAAAAGCTAAAACAATGCCTGCAAAAAAAATAGAAACGTGCACATGGCCGGGTGAGGACGAATTGATGCTGAAATACCACGATGAAGAATGGGGCACACCGCTGCACGATGACAAAAAGCTATTTGAATTTATTGTTCTAGATGGCTTCCAGGCTGGCCTGAGTTGGAAAACCATTCTGCATAAGCGGGATAATTTCAGAAAAGCTTTTCACGATTTTGATGTAAATAAAATTGCTAAGTATAACGATAAAAAAGTGGAAAGCCTCTTACAGGACGCAGGTATTATTCGCAATAAGCTGAAAGTCGCTGCAACTGTCACTAATGCAAAAGCTTTCCTTGCTGTGCAAAAAGAGTTTGGCAGCTTTGATAAATATATCTGGCAGTTTACCGGGAATAAGACGATTCAAAATGTGTGGAAAGAGTCAAAACAAATACCTGCTCGCAGCCTTGAATCGGACGCCATGAGTAAAGACTTACTGGCAAGAGGATTTAAGTTTGCGGGCTCTACAATATGTTATGCTTTCATGCAGGCAGCAGGCATGGTGAACGATCACTTAGTATCGTGCCATCGGTATAATTCAATAAAGAAAAAATAAAACGATTAGCGTACGTTCTTAAAGAACTTAGGACAGCGGCTCTGGATATAGTCTTTGAAATTGCCAAATGCCCTGAAATAAACAGCAACGCCTAAGCTACCAAACCAGTAGATATCATTAGCCGAACTATTACCACGGGCGTCGCCTTGATGCACAGTGGTCCCGTCCCAATATCTTGATTGATTGCCCCTATATGACATTTGTTGAGAAAGCTTACCCTTATATATCAATAAGCTGTCAAGGTTCACATAAGATTTGCTCACATCGTCAAGGTAATCTGTATTAGTATATCTGAAACCTAATTCTGTAGTGATAACAAGCGTATTGCCCACTAAGAATTTCAGACCGCCACCAAATGGAAAGCAAACGGTAACATTGCTGTATTCGGTTCTGTCTGGATATAGCGGCAAACCTTCGCCTTCAGTACTCAATGGACGTAAAAACACAGTTTGTCCTTCAGGGTCCTGAGCATAAGGGTTAAAATAAAACACACCGATACCACCAAAAACATAAGGGGTGATCTTTAAATGTTTTACGTCAAAAGGCAGGAAATTTATTTCTAAAGCCGTATGTCCTTCGAATATATGGCTGGCAAAACTAAGATTACGTGCCCTGTTAGCGGGGATATCAGAAAGGCTGTCGGCAGCAGTTACAGTTGCATAACTCACGCCAAAACGCAAGCCTACATGGGGGGTCATAAAGAATTTATAAGTAATGCCGGCCATGGGCATATAACCATCACTTGGGAAAAGCTTAGGCTGCAGATCCCCGTAATAGTTAGCAACTCCCACAGAGAGCCCGATCTCATGATGTTCCTGGGCCTGTATGCACAAAGGTAGTATCAGAGCTAAGGAGAGTAATATTCGTTTCAATGCCGTAATATTTTGTTAATCTATGAATACCGAAAGATAGAAACAATTTTTGAAAAACAAAACAATCAAATTATTCATTATTCCCTTTTGCCCTGCTGTATTGATTTACAAGTCGCTTTGGTATTATTTATTATTAAATTCATGGCAATTTTACAGGCTATTTCAGCATTGCTATATATGATAAATTATTATAAAAAAGGAACATTGTAAAGCTTATTTTTGCGGATTAATACAAAATATTGATGAACCTGATAGAAGATTTACGGTCGCGGAACCTCGTACAGGATATAATGCCGGGAACTGAAGAGCAATTAATGAAAGAAATGACGGCAGGCTACATAGGTTTCGACCCCACTGCCGATAGTCTGCATGTTGGTAGTTTATTACCCATTACCTTGTTAATGCGTTTGCAAAAAGCAGGGCACAAACCTTTTGCTTTGGTTGGTGGCGCTACAGGTATGGTAGGCGATCCCTCAGGTAAATCACAGGAACGCAATTTATTGGATATTGAAGCTATAAATAAGAATTGCGAGGGTATTCGCAAACAATTGGCGAAATTTCTCGACTTCTCATCAGCTACCCCCAATGCGGCGGTTCTTGTTAATAATTACGATTGGTTTAAAAATTATTCTTTCCTCGATTTTATACGTGAGGTCGGCAAGCATATATCTATCAATTACATGCTGGCTAAAGACTCAGTACAGAAACGCCTCGAAACAGGCATGTCATTTACCGAGTTTACATATCAATTGATACAGGGCTATGATTTTTATTATCTACACACCCATAATAATATAAAACTACAGATGGGTGGGGCTGACCAATGGGGCAATATTGTTACCGGCACCGAACTGATTCGCCGCAAGGGTGGCGGAGAGGCCTTTGCCATGACATGCCCCCTCATAACCAAGAGCGACGGTAGTAAATTTGGTAAATCAGAGAGCGGCAACATTTGGCTCGATCCCGAAAAAACATCTCCTTACCAGTTCTACCAGTTCTGGCTAAAACTTCCCGATGCCGATGCGGGTAAAATGGCGCTCACATTTTCTTTCAAACCAGTTGAAGAAATAAAAGCCCTGATTGCCGAGCATGAAACAGCTCCTCATTTGCGTAAGCTGCAAAAAGCTTTGGCGGAAGAGTTAACAATAATGGTTCACAGTGCAGAAGATCTTGCTTTTGCACAAAAAGCATCCGAGATCTTATTCGGGCAGGCGCCAATAGATGCTTTACGTTCTCTCAATGAAAGGCAATTGCTGGAAGTGATGGAAGGTGTTCCGCAAGTAAAAAGCAGCAAAGACACTATACAGAATGGTATAGATGTCCTCACTTTCCTGGCAGAATCGGGTGTTTTTGCATCCAAAGGCGAGGCGCGCAAAATGGTTCAGAATGGAGGCCTGAGCATTAACAAAGAAAAAGTGACTGCAATTGATCTCGTTTTAAATTCAGATCATTTGCTCAACGGGCAATACCTGCTGATACAGAAAGGTAAGTCGAATTATACCATGGCTATTTTTGAATAAAATCCTTTTATACTTACATAATGCGCTTTCGCTCCTTTCGGAACATACTTTTCTCACTTGCTTTAGTAGCCATAACGCTTCCTGCATTTTTCTGCAATAGCAGTAAAAATGATAAAGCAGGGGAAAGAGGCGATTCTGCATGGAGAAATGTATATGATACTACGGTGCATTATGTGGGCATGGAAAAATGCCGCACTTGCCACGAGGCTGTTTATGAGACTTTTATTAAAACAGGCATGGGGCAGTCGTTCGACTATGCGACCCGCCAGAAATCTGCAGCAGATTTTTCTCCGGCGCATGCCATTGTTTACGATAGCAGCCTTGATTTTTACTACAAGCCCTATTGGGACAACGATTCTCTATATATTATGGAGTTCAGAACAGAAGGGCATGACACCGTGCATAAAAGAATACAAAAGGTAAATTATATAGTGGGTTCAGGGCAGCATACCAATTCGCATATTTTTAACGTGAATGGTTATTTGTATCAGGCACCTATTACCTTTTATACTCAAAAACATAAATGGGACCTTGCCCCGGGCTTTGAAAAAGGTGCCAGTAGCCGCTTTCAGCGCTTGATAGAATCGGAATGCATGAGCTGCCACAATGGTTATTCTGATTTTGTAAATAACAGCGAAAACAAATTCACAGCCCTGAAAACAGGCATCGATTGCGAGCGCTGCCACGGGCCGGGCAGCCTGCATATTCAAGAAAAAATAGCCGGCAACATTATAGACACCTCCAAAGGTCCCGATTATACTATTGTAAATCCACGCAGGTTGTCAACCGAATTGCAGAACAATGTTTGCCAACGCTGCCATTTACAGGGTATCCCTGTACTAAATGAGGGCAAAACGTTTTTCGATTTTCATCCCGGTATGAAACTTTCTGAAGTGATGAATGTCTTTATGCCGGAGTACGAAGGTGCGCAGGATAAGATGATAATGGCATCACATGTGGAAAGAATGAAAAAAAGCCAGTGCTATCTGCAGTCCGGTAAAATGAGTTGTATAACATGCCATAACCCCCACGTCAGTGTCAAATTCACCCCAAGGACCCAATATCTCGACGCTTGCCAAAAATGCCATGGTAATACAAATGGACAGCATACATGTTCAGAAACTGCGGAACTTCGGGCGGCTAAAAATAATGATTGCATTACCTGTCACATGCCACGAAATGGTAGCATTGATATACCGCATGTGGAAGTAACAGACCACTTCATCCGCAAAAGACCGGTTGCAGATTCAATGAAAAAAGAGATAACAGCTTTTCTTGGTCTGCAATGTTTTAATAATGAGCATGTGGATGATATTGCCAAAGCGCGCGGCTATATGGAGTTTTATGAGCGGTATGCGCCTACCAAAGGCTTGATTGATTCCGCTCTCTTTTATTTAAATAAACAAAAGGAAACAGAAGCAAAAGAAAAGCAGAACCGTGATTATATAAGGGCATATTATCTCTTAAATAATTTTCAGAGGGTAACAGAATATTCCAACACCCTATTGCCGAAAGATGTGTATGATGCCTGGACAGCATATCGCGTTGGGGAGGCCTGGTTTCAGTTGAAACAAGCTGATAAAGCATTGCCATGGTACAAAAGGGCGATAGAGATATTGCCTTATTCCCTCGATTTTGAAAATAAATATGGTACCTGTTTATTGGCCTCTGGCAATTTTAAGGAAGCCACCAAGGTGTTTACATTCATTATCGGGGAGAACCCTTCTTACACCAGCGCCCACACTAATCTTGGTTTCCTGTATATGCAACAGGGAAACAACACAATGTCCTATTACCATTTATTGCAGGCCAAACAACTTGATCCCGACCATGAACAGAATCTCATCAACCTGGCAGTTTGGTACCATGGACAAGGCCAAATGGACGCTGCAAAACAATGTCTTATGCACTTACTCAAAAAACATCCCGATAATGACCAGGCAAAAGCGATGT
>Ga0206970_10185_pt1 | contig 17089 bp, 12 predicted proteins | sample Alteio_BWOrgHeat_88_FD_152964 | JGI IMG/M metagenome (GOLD analysis project Ga0206970, IMG submission 152964) | Enriched cells from forest soil in Barre Woods Harvard Forest LTER site, Petersham, Massachusetts, United States -... | ecosystem: Environmental > Terrestrial > Soil > Temperate forest >... | reverse complement strand
GAATATTTTGCGGCGATTTTGTCGCTAAAATCTTGAAAACAAAGATTCGCAATAGGGATGGGGTTAACTATCGCGTTACATCCACATTGATCGCCACGTCCGGCGTGATCCGCTGCCCTGGGGAGGGGCTCTGGTGCACGACGGTCGCCACGCTCTTGCTCATCGGCACGGGAGCGGGCGCGGGCGCAGCGACGGTAGCCGCGGGCGCGGCCGGGATAATGGTATGGATGTTGCCGAGCTTAAAACCGGCGTCGTTAATTGTCTTCACTACAGTGTCCAACGGCTGGCCAACGAAGTCGGGCATCACGAACGCTTCGGGCGTCGCCGGGGCGGCAACGAGCAAGCTGATCTTCGGTGAGGTCACGCCGGTGGCGTTCGGCGGTGGATCTTGCGCTACGACGGTCTCGGGTTCGGAGTCGGGCAGGTTGATGAACGCCACCGTCCCGAGGTCGAGGCCGCGGCGGCGGATGTTCAACTCGGCGGCGCGCTGGCTGTCCCCGAGGAGCGCCGGAATGATTGCCCGCTGCGGACCCATGCTCTCGGCGACGCGTACGCGCCATCCGCGACGGACTTTTTCTCCCGCTGGTGGCATCTGCGAAAGAATTTTCCCTTCCGCAACGTCGGCAGAAAAATAGCGGTTCTCCCGAACGAGTGTAAGCCCGAGTCCGGTCAACGTCTGCTGGGCTTGTTGCGGCGTCATGCCGACCAGCTTCGGGACCGGCACCTCGCGGGTGTGAATGGCGAAGCGCATCGCCGTCAGCATAGAGACAAGGAACACCACGACCAGTACGAGCAGCCGCAACACGAAGCTGAAGAACTTGCGCATCAGTGCGACTCCGCATCGTCGCCGGGCGGTGGTTGAGGCGATGCCGGCTCCGCCTTCTTCGCCACCGCATTCGCCGGAGGGGCGGGCTGTCCGACGAAATCTTCCTTCGTCTTATCTTTCAGCGCGACCTTCATGTAGTCAATCCAGATGGGGAGGGCGGCCTTCGCTCCCGTTTCTTTTGCGCCGAGCGATTTTTTCTCGTCGAAGCCGACCCAAACGCCGCACGTCGTCGAAGGCGAGAAGCCGAGGAACCAGGCGTCGGTGAAATCGTTGGTCGTTCCTGTTTTGCCGCCGAGCGCGTGCCCTTTGAACGCAACGCTTGCAGCGTACGCAGTTCCGTGCAGCACAGGCTGCTGCAGGAATTCGACCATGGTTCGCGCGGTCTGCGCGCTGATCACGTCGCGAACTTCGGGATAGTCCTCTTCGAGCACGCGGCCGTCGTAGTCCGTAACCTTGGTGATGTAGCGTGGTGTCACGCGCACGCCGTCGTTCGGAAAAGTTGCGTAGGCTGCGACCTGCTCGTACAGCGTGATTTCGGCGGCGCCGAGCGCGACTGGCAGATATGGCTGAATCTGTGTGGTCACACCAAAGCGATGCGCCATTTCAATGACGTCACGAATGCCGACGCGTTCCGCCAGCTTCAGAGCAGGGATGTTGCGCGAATCGGCGATCGCACGGCGCAGAGTAATGACGCCCTCAAACTTGCCGTCGTAGTTGTGGGGCGTGTACATTCCGCCGCCCGACGGGAAGCTGACCGGCGCATCCAGAATCGTGTCATCTGGCGTGATGCCCAGCTTGTCCACCGCGGCGGTGTAGACATACGGCTTGAACGACGAACCTGTCTGCCGCATGGCTTGTACGGCGCGATTGAACTTCGACTCTTCGTAGTCGCGTCCGCCGACCATTGCCTTGATATCGCCGGTGGAGTTGTCGACTGCGAGCAGCGAGCCTTGCGTACCCGAGTCCTGCTCGAGCGTGACCTTGATCTTGTCTCCGGCGATCGAGACGACCTTGATATAGGCGATGTCGCCGATGCTCAAAAGCTCTTGCGGAGACTTGTGGCCGGTCCACTTCATGTCCTCGGGGACGATCGTTGTCGAAGCGCGCCCGAACTTCACTTTCGCGGTCGCCGGCGATACCTCGGTCACAAGCGCGTGGAAGTAAGCGCCAGGCTCAACCGCGTTGTCCCAATCCGGATGCTGATAGCTCGCGAAATCGTCGCCAGCCGCGACCACGTTGGGCAGCTTGCCTTTCCATCCATGACGCCGCTCGTATGCCGAAAGACCATCGAGCACGGCCTGGTTCGCGGTCTTCTGCAAATCCATGTTGAGCGTGGTGAACACGCGCAAGCCGGCTTCATGCACTTCATCGCTGCCATACTTCTTCTCGAGGTAGCGGCGGATGTCTTCCACAAACCAAGGCGCGAGCGAGTTCTGGTCGCTCTGGAAGGTCAGCTTGATCGGCGCTTCCTTTGCTTTCAGCGCCTGGTCAGCCGTGACCTTCCCATCCTCGAGCATATTGTTGATGACGAGGTTGCGGCGCCTCAGTGCCTTGTCAGGATTGTTGATTGGCGAGTAGGAGTTAGGTGCTTTCGGCAGACCGGCAAGCACCGCGGCCTCTTCGAGCGTCAGGTCCTTTGCGGGCTTATTAAAGTAGAAGTGCGAACCAGCTTCGAAGCCATAAACGCCATGACCGAGGTAGATCTGATTGCAGTACATCGTGAAGATCTGCTCTTTGGTGAAGCGACGCTCTATCTGGAGGGAGAGCATGACCTCCTGCACCTTGCGCCGGAAGTTGCGGTCGGCGGAAAGGAACAGGTTGCGCGAGAGCTGCATGGTCAGGGTGGATGCGCCTTGCGCGCGGCTTCCGGAGGTGACGTCTCGGAAGGCAGCGCCGATCACGCGCCAGAAGTTAATTCCGAAGTGATTTTCGAAGTCTTTGTCTTCGGTCGAGATGACCGCATCGCGGAGGACCTTGGGGAAATCTTCGTACCGGCCGATCATGCGGCGCTGCAACGCAAAGGAGCCGATGATGCGGCCCTGGTCGTCGTACAACTCGGTGATGGAACTGGGGCGGAACTTCTCGAGTTCCGTGACCTGCGGGAGATCGGTGGAGTAGACGATGAGCAGCCCGCTGCCAATGCCGAGGGCAGCAGCGATGAGGACGAGTAATCCAAAGAGGACTCGGCCCACCAGCCTCCTGCCGCCTACTTCAACGGGAGGAAGATTGTCATAAAGCGAAGTCATGATCGGGCGCGGAGCAAGGTCAGAATAGCACGTCGCGCGATGGCCGGAATGTGGGGATTTGCCTTAGCGGTAACCGCTTGGGAAACAGACCTCCAAAAGCAAATCGCGGACCCGAAGATCCGCGATTGACGATCAGGCTCAGAGTTCCGGCTAGCTATGCTGGTCCTTGTTCTTTAGTACTTCCACGGCGCGGCGGAGTTGCTCGTCCGTCTGATCCTTCTGGCGGACTTCCGGCTGATTCGCGTTGTCGGTGTCGTCGCTGCCGTCGTCGGGAGAAGCATAGTCGTCGTTGTCGGCTACGAGGATGTTCGGCGTGACTGCCGTATCCTGGATGGCCTTGCCGCTCGGCGAATAGTACTTAGCGATTGAGAGCATCAGGGCAGAGCCGTCGCTCATCGGGAAGAGCTGTTGGACAGCGCCATCGCCAAAGGTCTTGTCGCCGAGAACGTCGCCGCGGGCATTCTCGAGGATCGATGCCGCCACAACTTCAGCCGGTCCCGCCGTACCCTTATTCACCAGTACGACCAGCGGCAGGTTGGTGATGGCCTTCGACGCTTCAGCAGTGAAGGTCTGCTTGGCGAACTTCTGGCCTTGCAGGTAGGCGATCATACCGTGGTTCAGGAAGAGGTTAGCTGTCGCGACGCCTTCCTGCTCTTCGCCAGCGCCACAGTTACGCAGGTCGAGGATCAGCTTCTTCGCGCCCTGCTTTTGGGCGGCCTTCACCTGATCCGCAACTTGCTGTGTACGGCCCTTAGTAAAGGTGATGACCTTGATATAGCCGATGCTGTCGTCCATCAGCTTCTCAGCGACCGGCGGCGTTGCCACGACTTCGCGGGTGATCGGCGTCTTCTGCGGCTGTGCCTTCCGCGGACGAACGATGCTGACATTGATCACCGAGCCGGGCTGGCCGCCTAGGATTCCATCAATCTCAGCCAGAGACATCTCGCGGGTCGTCTTGCCCTCGATGGCTTCAATGATGTCGCCGCTCTCGATCTGCGCCTTATCGGCCGGTCCACCCGGAAGCACCGAAACTACCGCAGCGTAGCCATAGCGTTTGGAGATGGCGGCGCCGATGCCGGCTTTGCCCTCTGACTTGCGCTGCTGGTACTGCTTGTACTCAGTCGGACTCAGGTAGCTGGAGTTGGCGTCGAGAGACTCGAGCAAGCCGTGCAGCGCGCCGTCGGTCACGATATTCATGTCGGGATCGACCACATATTCGGTGCGGATGCGCGAGAGTACCTCGCTGTAAACCCCGAGTTGGCGGTACGCGCCGTCGTTCTTGGAATCGGCGCGAACGCCAAGGCTTCCGTAAACGACAAACAAAACAACAAGGAGAGAGCTGCTTAACAGAACGAACTTCGTAATCTTTGACATGGGCTGCTTTGGCGGGCACGACTCCTTCGGGAGTCCGCTCATTATACCCCTACTTGGATGCTGCGGGTGCTCCGGAAGACGCGGTGAGACAGCAACTTCCGTGCTGATTGGACGCCGCTCGTCCCAGATGGAGAGCACGGTTGACGATCGAAACACAGAGGCACAAAGGAGTTTCCCCTAAGTGCCTCTATGCGTTGTTATGGTTGGAGCATAGCGCTCTTCCCCGCAACCTCTGCGGCTGCCCGCAATTGGGCTGCGCTTTCCGTGGCGCGTTTCACCTCAGCCGGGCTGAGTTGCGAACGCAAACTCCGCAGCAACTCCTGGCCGCGATTGTCTCCGGCAGCTGACGCTGCCGTCACCCATGCAAGTGCGGACTTCTGATCTCTTGGAGCGCCGACGCCGAGAGCAAGCCGATAGGCGAGCTGGATCTCGGCGCCAGTGTGCCCTTTTTGCGCGGCGGCCTGGTAGAGCCTAAATGCCTCCGCTTCGTCCTTTGGCACGCCCTCACCCTTGGAGTACAGGTCAGCTAAATTACACTGCGCCAGTGGATTGCCCGCGTTTGCGGCTTTGCGATACCAGCGAACCGCGAGGCCAATATCCGGTTTCACGCCGAGCCCGCGGTCGTACAGATAGCCCAAGTTGGTTTGCGCGTATGTATCGCCGCCATCCGCGCCAAGCTGGAAGTATCTGAACGCTTCAGCATAATCTTGCTTTACGCCAGCTCCGCGAAAATATAGTTCGCCCAAATTGAAGTAAGCCGCAGCGTAATGTTGTTCAGCTGCCTCATGCAGCCAACTTAACGCGACGCCATAATCCGGCGCCACACCCCAGCCATTGACATGCAGCACTGCGAGGTTCACTTGAGCTGGCGCGTATCCTTTCTGCGCGGCCTTTGCAAACCAAGCGACTGCCGACTTGATGTCGTAGTCGGAGCCGAGGACCAACATCGAGGCCAGGCCGAGTTGGTTTTCTTCAAAAACTCGTCCCTGCCGGGCCAGGTCCTCCACGGTTTTCCGGTCGCAAACGTGAGCACCGAGTGCGGGGGCACGCGTGACGATGGCTACACTGCATTGTTGTTGTGGACTTCCGGCAAAAGCCGCAGCAGCCGTGGCCAGCAAGAATCCGAATATTGATAGTTTCTGTTTCACTTGCTCCTCCTTCAGGCCGAGCTGGCCTGCTCACGGGAGGAACATTGGCGATTGCAGAGACCTACCTCAATACAAGGGAGCTCATTTCTGAATGGATGCCACCTCATCGGCTAAAATATTAGAAAGATTGAGGCTTGGGGATTCGTGGGAACTTGCCGACGAGGCCTTTCGTACCATTTGCATGGGTGAGCCGTCCCAAATGAGAGACCTCATCGGACGGAACCGCGTCCGATTCGGCACCTACGAGGCCGATATGCACACCCGCGAGCTGTGGAAGTTCGGCACGCGTGTGAAGCTTGTCGGTCAGCCCTTCGACATCCTGGAAGTTCTGCTCGGCCGGCCGGGGGAGTTAGTCACTCGCGACGAATTGCGGGAACGGCTCTGGCCTAAAGAGACGTTCGTCGATTTCAATCATGGACTCAACGCTGCGGTGAACAAGCTCCGGGATGTGCTCTGTGATTCGGCCGACGACCCGAAGTTCATCGAGACCCTCCCGCGCCGTGGATACCGGTTTATTGCGAAAGTCGAACGGGATGAAGAACAACAACTAGCCGTCACCCAAATTTCTCGGCCGACTCCTGCGGCTGTCCCAATCTCCGTGGAGCTGTTATCCGAGTCTCCGAATGAGTCGCCTGCGGCACTTCCGGAGAAATCCGGACGACGCTTCACGTGGCTGTGGGGAGTAGCAGCGCTGGTGGCAGTCGTGATTTCGTTTATCGCGTTCCTGGCCATATCGAAAATCACGCGCGAGCCCAGTGAAAATGAACGGAAGGCGTCGATCGGTGGCGAGGGAGCAGCGATTGCTGGCCTGGTGAAAGGCGTACAGGTGACGCTCGTGACCGGCGGCAAGAACGAGGGACCGCAATTTTCGCCGGACGGAACGCACCTGGCCTTTATGTCCAACCGGAACGGTGGAACCGACCTGTGGGTGGCGAGCGCCAATGGAAGCGATCCGCATCAGCTCACGACCCTCGGTGATGCAGGGACACCGCGGTGGTCTCCGGACGGCCAGACCATCGCATTCGATTCGCACATCCACAAATATTCGGCAATTCTCACCGTCGCTGCCAATGGCGGCAATCCTCGTGTGGCGATCCTCAGCGATTCGAACAACAGCGTGCCGAGCTGGTCGAAGGATGGTCACTTCATTTATTTTGCCTCCGACCGCACCGGTCGTTACGAGGTTTGGCGGGTGCCCAGCGCCGGTGGCCCGGCACAACAGATCACCCAGGACGGTGGGTTCGCACCCATCGAATCCGCCGATGGCAAGTGGCTGTTCTATGCCAAAAACCAGTTTCCTAACCCGGAGATATGGGAGGTGGCGCTGGAGGGTGGTGGAGTGGAAGCGCCCTTAAGGCCGATCATCCGTCCCGTTACATGGGCAACATGGGCGTTAGCCGGCGATTCGCTCTTCTATGTAGAGGAGGGCCCCGGAAACATCGCGATGCTTAGCGTTATTGAACCGAAGTCACGGCGCATGCGTCAGGTGACAGTCCTGGGGAGATTTCCGTTCTGGCTGGCCGCCTCCGGTGACGCCAAGAGAGTTGCTTTCGATCGGACCGATTCCGAATCCACGACCAGCATCGTAGAGTTAGAAGATTTCGAGTAGCGGCGACCGCGACTTTTTCCAGCTAGAATAGACGAACTATGGGTTGGGCGGCGGGAACACAAGTGGGGTCCTACGAAATCGTCGGGCCGATCGGCAACGGCGGCATGGGCGAGGTCTACAAGGTCCGCCACACGATTTCGCAGCGCACGGAAGCGATGAAAGTATTGCTTTCCGGAGCGGCGCGACGGCCAGAAGTCACGGACCGTTTTGTGCGCGAGATCCGCGTGCTGGCCAATCTCAATCATCCGAACATTGCCGGATTGCATACTGCCTTCCACCATGAAGACCAACTCATCATGGTGATGGAATTCATCGAGGGCAGGAACCTCAGCGAAATGCTCGCGTCGGGCTTGGCTCTGCGGGACTCGGTAAACTACATCCGGCAGGCACTCGCCGCCTTGGCGTATGCGCACTCACACGGCGTCATCCACCGCGATATCAAACCGTCGAACATCATGATCAACAGTGCCGGGCAGGTGAAGCTTCTCGATTTCGGCTTGGCACTCATGAGCACCCCCGATCCCCGGCTGACCACATCCGGCTCCCTGTTGGGTTCGGTGCACTACATTTCTCCGGAGCAGATCCGCGGCGAAACGATGGATGCGCGCTCGGATCTCTACGCTGTCGGAGTCACGTTGTTCGAAGTCATCACCGGCCGTCTGCCGATCCAAGGCCACTCGTTCTCCGAGATCATCAATGGTCATTTGCAGGTAACTCCGCCATTACCCTCGGTTTTGAATGCCTGCGTGCCGGCGAGCCTCGCTGCGATCACGTCAAAGGCCCTGGCAAAGAATCCCGCGGACCGCTTTCAGAACGCTTCGGAATTTTTGCAGGCACTCGACACCGTGCAGATCGAGTCAGGCATGCACTTCGCTGTCACCATGGAAACACCTTTTGTCTCCAGTGCAGTGGCGGCGGCAGCTTCGAATACGCCGAATCCCTCAGCCTCGCAACCCGCGCAGGTGAAAGGCTATGATCCCGCGGTAATCAACGACATCACTTCGCAACTTGCCAATTATGTTGGACCGATTGCAAAGGTGATCGTGAAACGCGCTTCAAGCAGCTCTAATAATCTGCGCGAACTCTGCGATAAAGTCGCCCGTGAGATTGACTCCGAGAACCATCGCAAGACCTTCCTGCAAAGTGTGCGCAAACACTTGGGAAGCGCGGACGCGTTGTAAACACCTCGGTTGAGTGAAATGGAAAAAGCCACGGGCTTTCTCTAGGTGGAAGTGTTCACCTCTAATCGTTCAGCATGCGCAGCGCCTTAACCACTGTCACATACATGCGGTTGAACGAAGCCGTCAATCCGCCGATTTCATCCTTCGAATTCACTGGAACTTCCGGGACCTCGAGATCGCCACGGCTCACGCGATCGGCCATCGCCGAGAGTTTTCTCACGGGGCTGATGACGACCACGAACAAAGCGGCGTCGATCGCCAGCAGGATGAACAGGAACGTCAGGATGAGGTAGGTCATCAGCGTCTTGAAGGCTTTGTTGGCAATCTGGATCGGCACTGAGGTTGGCACGGAGACAATCTGTGCGGCGTTGATTTCTCCGGCCTTCCAGCCAAATCCATTCGCCGGTCCGTAGCTGTTTAGCAACGCTGCGGGCGCCATGGAGGGAACATCGTGACACTCAAGACAGCTTTGCTTTACCTGGATCGGATGCGCCAGATACAGGGAAACACCCGTCGGTGTCGAGCGCTCTCCAATGATCTCCGTTTGTTCAGGATGATTGCGGAAGGCGTTGATGATGTCGGCTTCGTAGTCCTGGGCGCGGTCCTTCGGGTTGGTCGGATTTAACGCTGCTTCCTTATATGTGTAATCGGAGTATTTCTTGCGAAGGCGATTGAAGCTCGTCGTCGCGCCGTAGGCCGGGACCGTTTGCGGAATGAACTCGTTCTCGTGTCCCGCGACCTTCTGCAAGAGCGGCTTGAGTTCTTCCGAGGTGTAGTCGCGCGTCGCCTTGGCGCTCTCCATCATGAGCTTCGCCTGTTGCACGACCTGGGCGCGCGCGTTCTCCATCAGGAACTTGTAAGAAATCGTGGCGACGATGGCTAAGCCAGTGCCGGCAAGCACAACAAAGATCAAGTTGAACTTCAGTAATAGCTTCAAAGGGCAGCCTCACGAAAGCCAGGGGATCAGCGGGAGTGCAAGGATTGTTGCACGAAAAGTGCTAGTGGTGAAGGGTATCGTGCGGAGAGGCTTTGCTACTTGGTGGCGGCGAGTGGACTCGAACCACTGACCTACGGATTATGAGACCGTCGCTCTAACCAGCTGAGCTACGCCGCCATTTGGGAGGCAGGACCGCGGATCGCGGCCAGAAGAAATGCAATGCGGACGCATCGCGTCTCTATTGATTCTAAGCGGCAGGTAGAGGGGTGTCAAACCCACGCAGCCGGGGAACGGCGTCACTTGAGCGGCCAACTTGCTGTTGTTGAATTCAACAACGCGCCGGGCTCTCTTCGAAAACGCAGAAATCGCCATTTTGCATTTTCCGATTGTGATTCGCTCCAACCCAATGAATATGCGGATGCCAAGCGTTGTTATCCCGACCATCCATTATGTACATAGCTCACGTGGTCATGTGATGTTGGTCACTGAACGCACCCCGTCATTCGAGAGATAAACCTCATCACGCCCACGATGGTTCCGATGAGGGGCGATGGTTCCGAGGGAACAGTAGTTGGGTGGAGATCCGGGCAGTAGGATGCGTGCGTTTTCGACCTTGATTGAGGTTGGCAATTCATAGGGGTAGCGCCGCAAGATCCTTCTCTAGTTTTCCGCCATCCGCAGATGCGCATTCGCTGCGACTCCGCGGCCTCTTGACGTCAATTTGAAGTGGAACGGCTCGCTGCCGGAATGCATCCGGTGCGGGCCGGAAGTGTAATCCCCGGTCTGTGAGAAGGCGCTCATGTCGAAAAATCCGACAATTGAAGAACATCTGAAAGCAACTGGTGTAACGCGCAGAAGCTTCGTCCAGTTATGCGGAATGCTGATGGCCGCTGCCCCAATCGGCCTGTCACTTACAAGTAAAGCTTCCGCCCAGGAAGTAGCCAAGGCGGTGGGCAAAGCAAAGCGTCCGTCGGTGATTTGGCTGCACTTTCAAGACTGCACCGGTTGCACCGAGACACTATTGCGGACATCTGCGCCTGATGTCGCGCACCTGATCCTCGACGTCATTTCTCTCGATTACCACGAGACCCTGATGGCCGCCTCTGGTGCGCAAGCAGAAGCAGCGCTCAATTCTGCGATTGCCGAGAACGCCGGGAAATTTGTGCTCGTCGTCGAAGGAGCCATCCCCGCGCGGGATGAAGGCAACTACATGTTGCTCAATGGCAAGCCCGCCATTCAGGTTGTGAAGGACGTGGCAGCAAAGGCAGCGGCTGTGATCGCCATGGGCTCCTGCGCTTCATGGGGCGGTGTTCCGTCGGCCGATCCGAACCCTACTGGCGCAATCGGTGTGGATTCGGTGATTTCGGGCAAGCCAATCGTGAACTTGCCGGGCTGTCCACCGAATCCTTACAACCTGCTCGCTACGGTCCTCGAATACGTTGTGATGGGCAAATTGCCCGCGCTCGATGAGTATGGTCGTCCGAAGTTCGCTTATGAGCGGGTGATTCACGAGAACTGCCCGCGACGCGCGCACTTCGATGCCGGCCGCTTCGCCGCTACTTTCGGCGATGAAGGCCACCGCAAAGGCTGGTGCCTTTACAAGCTCGGCTGCAAGGGCCCGGTCACGCATGCCGCGTGTTCGACGCGTCACTTCTGCGAAGTGCCTGGGGTCTGGCCGATCGGATTGGGCGTTCCTTGTGTAGGCTGCACCGAAAAGTCAGTGATCTGGCAGATGGGTACCTTCCAAACTGTACCGATCCATCTCGCAACGCCACCGGATACCTATCCTCCGATATTCAGCGGCGCAGGCAAGGTCGAAGCTGGTGCCGCGGCGCTGGTCGGCGCAATCGCAGGCGCCGTCGGTGGCGCGACCTGGGTGGCTTCGCAGAAGTTCAAGAGCTGCAATGAAGCCGGCGTCGAGCGGGTTGGACTGGATATTGCGCACGCCGAGAAGCAGAAGTCAGCCAAGGCTGGAAAAGAGGAATAAAGTGGCGATTACCCGGCGAGAATTGATCACGAACATCGCCAAGGCCGGCGTCCCGGCCGGCGTAGCCGTCACACTCTGCGCGCCCAAACTCGAGGCCGAGACAATTCCGGTTCCGAGTGGCGCGGTGGGACTGCTCTATGACGCCAGCATTTGCATAGGCTGCAAAGCGTGCGTGTCCGCTTGTGCGGAAGCCAACGACACTCTACCCGACACCCGCGGCGATTCCCTGCACCAAGCACCGAGCGACCTTAACGACCGCACACGCAACATCATTAAGTTGTATAAGCCGGCAGCTGGCGGTCCGAGTTCCTACGTTAAGCGTCAGTGCATGCATTGTTTGGATCCAGCATGCGCTGCCGGATGCCCGTTCCAGGCTTTAAGCAAAGATCCCGAGACCGGTATTGTTACGTGGACCGAAGACAAGTGCATTGGCTGCCGATATTGCACCATCACATGCCCTTACCACATTCCCCGCTTCCAGTGGTCGGGATACAACCCACGCGTCACGAAGTGCGAGCTGTGCAGTTCTCGCCTTGAAAAAGGCTTGAAGCCCGGCTGCACCATGGTGTGTCCGACGGGCGCTGTGATATTCGGGCCTCGTCCCTCACTGCTGATGGAAGCGAAACACCGCATCGAAAGGAGTCCGAACCGCTACTACCAGAACCGAGTGTACGGAGAGACCGACAACGGTGGAACGCAAGCGTTGTACCTCTCGCATGTTCCGTTCGAAAAGCTCGGCCTGCCGGAGCTCGGTCCCGAATCGGTTCCGGCGAAGACCTTACGCTGGCAGCGGCGCTTGTATCAGTACTTCGCGCTTCCGGCAGTTCTCTACGTGGGATTGGTGCAAGTTATCCGCAACAGCCTGACGGGCCACGAAGCGGAAGCACATGAGCGCGAGAAGGCGACAGGATTGAGGGCACAACGATGAGTAGCGCAGCATTTCACAAACCTGTGTCCGATCGGGACAACAATAGTTGGGAGCGCTTCGTTCCGGTCTACGGATTCCGCGTATTGAATCCATTCTTCATTGGTCTGTGCGTTCTTATTGCAATCGCGTTCGTGCTAACCGGCTATCGCGAACTCGCAGGACTCGGGCCAGTCAGCGGTATGAACGATGCCTTCGGTTGGGGCATCTGGAAGACCTTCAACGTGATGGTGCTTACTGCGCTCGGTTCCGGCGCTTTCGCAGTCGGTATCGCCGCGTGGGTCTTCCGTCGCCATCGCCTGCATTCGTTGATGCGTGTTGCCCTGCTGACGAGCTTCCTCGCATACGCATGTGGATTGTTGTTGCTTGGCATTGATGCTGGACGTCCATGGAATTTCTATTGGATCGTCTTCCCATGGAAATGGAACATGCACTCACCCCTCGCGGAAGTCGCGATTTGCATGTCCATCTACGCGATGATCCCCCTGGCGCTCGAGAACATTCCTCCCGTTCTCGAGCGTCTGTGGTATTTCGACTCGCGTCTTCGTCCGCGGGTAGAGAAACTGGAAAAAAGCACTTTACTCGGTATTTCCCTGGGTCATCGCCGCGGCGTACTTGTTGCCCGGCATGCACCAGTCTTCGCTCGGTGCCTTGATGCTCCTCGCCGGCGAACGAGTGCACCCGCTCTGGCAGACGCCGTGGCTACCGCTTCTCTATCTCGGTGCAGCGTGCTTCATGTCGTTCGGATGCGTGGCTGGCACAACCATGCTCTGCTGCCTGATCTGGAAACGGCCGATGGACATGGAAGTCCTCGACGATGCCGCAACCATCACCTGGTGGCTCATCGCCGGATGGCTCGCGTTACGTTTGGTTGACATAACGGTGCGCGGGGCGTTGCTGACGGCGTTCCACTTCGATCGCTTCGCCCTGGTGTTTTGGCTGGAAGTCTTCCTCGCCGCTTACGGTGGATGGCTACTCTACCGCTCCGTTAAAGAGCACCAGACGCGCTTCATGTTCCTCGGCTATATTCTGAGCTCTCTCGGCGGGATGATTTATCGCTTCAGCCCAACCACCCTGGCTTTCCGGCCGAATCCCGAAGCGCTCTACTTCCCCAAGACCATCGAGATTCTCGTCTCGGTTGGCTTCATTTCACTCGGCATCGCCGGCTTCCTCTTCGCCGTAAAGAGGCTGGCAATCCTTCCGGCTCCGATCCATGCCTGGAATGACATGGCGAGCTACTTCCGTTTCCGCCGGCCTTACATCCGGTGGACCGGCTACTTCCAGTTTGGGCATCTCGGCGAAAACGAATCCTCGGAATCAAAGATCAACTAAGCAGGCGCTATGGCAAAACGAATCACCATCGACCCGATCACCAGAATTGAAGGCCACCTTCGCGTAGATGTCCAAGTGGACAACAACACGGTAACGAACGCCTGGGCGTCGTGCACCATGTGGCGCGGAATCGAGAACATCCTCAAGGGCCGTGACCCGCGCGATGCATGGCTCTTCACGCAGCGCTTCTGCGGTGTGTGTACCACTGTGCATGCCATGGCCAGCGTACGCGCGGTGGAAGATGCCCTCAAGCTCGAAATCCCGCTCAATGCGCAATATATCCGCAACCTGATTTTGATTGCCCACGCGTTGCATGATCACATCGTGCATTTCTATCAACTCTCTGCGCTCGATTGGGTGGACGTTCTCCAGATTCCGAAGGCCGACCCGGCAGCGACTTCCAAGCTCGCCGAGAGCCTCTCGCCTTGGTTCCGCAACTCGCGCAATGAACTGAAGCAGGCGCAAGACCGCGTGAATGCCGTCGCGGCCAGCGGCCAGCTCGGCATCTTCGCGAACGGCTACTGGGGACATCCGGCGATGCGTCTCTCGCCCGATGTGAATCTTCTGGCCTTCTCGCACTATATGCAGGCGCTGGAGTATCAGCGCAAAGCGCTCCAGATCGTCGGTATTCTCGGTTCGAAAACGCCCCACATTCAGAACCTCACTCCCGGCGGTGTCTCGAACGCGATCGATCTCGACAGTCAATCGGCGCTGAATATGGAGCGCCTGGAAATGATCCGCGGCCTGTTCGCGGAAGTTGCGCGCTTCGTCAATGAGGTGTACCTCGTGGATGTTTGCGCGGTGGCTTCGATGTACCCTGACTGGTTCAAAATCGGCAGCGGCGTTACCAACTACCTCGCCGTTCCGGATCTTCCGCTCGACAGCCGCGGTTCCAGCTACGATCTGCCTGGCGGCTACATTGGCGCTGGGGGATTGAGGACATTCCAGACCGCATCGGACGACGCCTTCCGCAGAGGCGTGACCGAAGATGTTACGCACGCCTATTACACAGGCGATAAGCCATTGCATCCATGGGAGGGCGAGACCAACCCTCAGTTCACCGGATGGAACGGCGACGAGAAATATTCGTGGGTGAAGGCTCCGCGCTTCAACGGCGAACCAGCACAGGTCGGTCCGCTCGCCCAGGTACTCATCGGATATACGCAAGGTCACGCGCTGACCAAGAAGTATGTTGGCGCGGCAGCCGAGAAAGTTCACGCGATTAGCGGCATCCAACTTCAGCCGGCGATGCTCCACTCCACACTTGGGCGTCACGCGGCGCGCGCCATCCGCGCTGGCATGCTCGCCGAACTGGCGCAGAAGCACCTCGACCTACTCACCAACAACATCGCCAAGGGTGATTACTCGGTCTACAACGCTCCCGTCTTCCCGAGTCATGAAGTGGAAGGAGTGGGCACGCACGAAGCGCCGCGCGGCACGCTCTCGCACTGGATCGTAATCAAAGATGAGAAGATCAAGAATTACCAGGCCGTCGTTCCATCCACTTGGAACGCCAGCCCGCGCGATCAGAACAACGCGCACGGCCCGTACGAAGCGTCGTTACTGCACACGCCACTTGCACGTCCGGAGGAGCCGCTCGAGGTTCTGCGGACGGTGCACTCGTTCGATCCCTGCATGGCCTGCGCATGCCACACCTTCGATCCGTCCGGCAAAAAGATCGCAACGGTCAATATTTTATGAAAAAGGTATTGATCGGCGGTATCGGCAGCGTGCTACTGGGCGACGATGGCATGGGCCCGTACCTCGTCAGGATGATCGGTGCCCAGTACGAATTCGCCGAAGGTGTCGAGGTGATTGATCTCGGCACGCCTGCGCTGGAATTGGTCGATAACATCGCCGGCAAAGACGCGGTGATCCTGATCGACTCCGTGAAACTCGATGCTGAAGCTGGTTCGATCGCTCTCTATCGCAAATCGGATCTGGCTGCGCATGCGCCTTCTATGCGCATGGATCCACATGCCCCGGTGCTTATCGATGCCATCCACGCTGCCGAGTTCTTCGCCAATCCGCCCGGCGATGTCCTACTCATCGGCATTGTGGGTGCCACCTTCGAACCGGGATGTGAGCTCAGTGACGCAGTGCAGGCTTCATTGTCCAAAGCTACGAGAGAAGTTCTAAACGAGTTGGACCGTCTCGGCGTGAGCCATTGCCGGCGTATCAAAGCGGCGGATCCAGACATTTGGTGGACGAACGTTCCCGCAGTCACCCACGAAACACATACCTAGTTAAACGCGTCCGTAAGCGACATCACCTTCATCGCGTCACTCAACTCCTTTTCGCTCGCGGCCGAAACAATTTTCACCTCAACCGTCGTCCCCGGCAGCAGATCGAAGTAGTTGTCCGATATCGCTGCGTCCAGCGAACCAGTCTGTATGTACACGTGTCTTGCCAGCACATCCGATGAAACGCGCAATACATACCCATCACCAACCTTGCGCAAATCCGTCGCAAGCTTTGCCTTGGGCAGATCAATAGACTTTGGCGGCACAAAGAACAGCAGGTTGTTCGAGAGCGTTTTGCCGCTGGCCGTTAGCTCCGCGACCGCGAACGTCCTTGTCGGATCGGCTCCATTCGCATTTAAAAGTTCCGTGCGCGGCATCTGTAGGTAGACCTTGCTCGCGAGCGGTTCAATCTCCACCGGTCTGCTCGACTCCTTGATGACTTTGCCGTCCATCGTCATTAAGCGGATCTTTAGCTCTGCCTTTGTCGAAGCCGTCCGATCGGAGACGATGTACACGGTGACCGAACCGTTCTCCTCGCGCGGCAGCACCAGAACGTCGTTGTAAAAACGTCGCGCGTAGTAATGCAGCGCCTTCCAACGCCCGTAGTAGTCCAGGCTCGCCCAAGACGCCACTGGCCAGCAGTCATTCAACTGCCAGTAAATCGAGCCCATAGACCGCGGGCGGATGCGACGCAGATGTTCGGCGCCGATCTTGATCGCCTCTGCTTGCAACACCTGGCTCACGTACAGGAATGATGGGAAATCTTTTGGCTCCGGATAATCCCGCAACAAATATTCGTGGATCTTCTGGTTCCCGGCCTTGTTTTTCTGGTGGACGAGCATCACCGGTGTCGTGATTCCCGTGCGATCTTCCGGCAACGTGAAGCTCTCGATCGTGCGCATCTCAGGAAAGGATTGGAAGCCGAACTCGGTCATGAACCGCGGGAATGATTTCTCGTAGTCGGTGAGAGGAACCATGCCGTGCCATACCTGCCAGTTGTGGACGTCGCCGGATTGGTAGCTATCGGACGTCTCTTCATAGTCGGCGCTCGGTGAACTGGGCCAGTACGGCACCTCGGGATCGAGCCGCTGCACCTCCTGCGCGATCACGCTGGAGAACAACGTCAGGTAGTCCTGCCACATATGGCGCTGGACGTCGGCGCTGAGCTTACCGGTTACATCGCCATGCCATTCCCACGATCCCTCGGTTTCGTTATTGCCGCACCAAATAATGATGCTCGGATGATTGCGCAGCCGTCGCACCTGGTATTCCACTTCTTTC
>Ga0206970_10184_pt1 | contig 17100 bp, 13 predicted proteins | sample Alteio_BWOrgHeat_88_FD_152964 | JGI IMG/M metagenome (GOLD analysis project Ga0206970, IMG submission 152964) | Enriched cells from forest soil in Barre Woods Harvard Forest LTER site, Petersham, Massachusetts, United States -... | ecosystem: Environmental > Terrestrial > Soil > Temperate forest >... | reverse complement strand
TGCATCGGCAGTTTTCAATTTTATTTGTGCGTTGGCACCTTGTAATAAAAGGGAAAACACAATTGTGAAAATTATTGTTACAAAATTCATAAGGACGATTTTTCAGACTAAAGATATAAAATCATGGTCTCCTATTTAATTTTCTCCCAACCTGAATCTTTGTGGGCTGAACTTTATATGGTTGGCTTATCAGATTCAGAACCTTGATGTGTGTGACTCATTGAAGGAGGAGAGTTGTGTCCTGGAGATTGCTCTGCACGAGTATGCGCGAGTCCCTGAAGGAGGAGACTCGCGCAGGACGTAACTTTCGCGCAGGGCGTAACTTTGATGTGACCAACCCGAGTATGCGCGAGTCCCTGAAGGAGGAGACTCGCGCAGGACGTAACTCTCGCGCAGGACGTAACTTTGATGTGACCAACCCGAGTATGCGCGAGTCCCTGAAAAAGGAGACTCGCACAGGACGTAAGGAAAGCTTAATTAAGACCATGAATGAGGAGTGGAAAGACTTGTGGAATACAATAAACACTTGAATTTATCACGTTGCCCATGTTATCGCGAGACTGCTTCGTACCTCGCAGTAACGCTTCGATACTGCTTTTACACGTCTTTATGAACATCCTATGGAGCAATCGTACAAGACAAGAACGCAGGTTAATAAAGCCATTTTCTATATATTTGTCTTTGAACATTGAGATATAAGGGAACATGCAAAAGGGAGAATTGCAATTGGTTATCTGCCATGATAAAAAAGCTATAACGACCTCGCTTATTGTGGCGGATAAATTCGGGAAGAAACATGCCGATGTGCTGAAGGATATTACAAACCTGATATGCAGCAAGAGATTCCGCGCTCAGCATTTTGAAATATCCACCTACGATGTAAAAGGGAAAAGCCAGCCCATGCAGCAGATGACAAGAGATGGGTTTATACTACTGTCATTATCGTTTGCAGGCATAAGGAGCATTAAACGCAGGGAAGATGTAATAGACGAGTTCAATACCATGCAGGCATTAGTAGAACATAAAACTGCACCTGAATTGTTGAGCAATTATACAGGAAGAGCAAAAGCGGGTGAACGTATAAAAAATGTGCCAAGGGGATATTGGTCTCTTTTTGACGAGTATCATTATGTTGTACTCTTGGCTGCAAAAGCCGGCGACAACATAAAGCATTTTGACCTGGTAGAAGAAAGGATAAGGAAAGCATGGAATGCATATAGAAAGCGGCATGATGCTTTTAAATTCAGCTACTCCAGAACCTTTATATATGAGTTTGGAGACGAAAGAGGAAGTAAGGAATGCGATTGCTATCTAGACAAAGAACTGCCGCTTTTTATGGACTGGCTGAAAGAGGTATATAAGAAAGAGGAAATGAGGCGGTATTTATATCATGAGCTCTCTGATAAGAAATCTGTGTTGCACAAGATAGATATTGCATTTCCGCCTGCGGTTTAAATCTCAAACCTTAGTTGCCCAAATTTGCCCGCTATCTCCATTTAGGCTCTACAAAATAAAGCACTGTATTGTCGGGGTCGGTAAAATGAAGATAATGCCCTGATTTGCCATCATCCTCTTTGTATGTGATGCCATTCGCTGCCAGGAGGTCTTTGGCTTCGCTTATTTTATCTATCATAAAACCGATAGAAACTGAACCGGAACTATTATCGGCGCCTTCCGATGGGTGCAAGCCTATTGTGATTCCTTCCGCTGTCATCATGGCATAATGATTGTCCCACCTTTGCTTTATTGTAAGACCTATCTTTTCATAAAAACCAATAGCCCTGTCCATATCAGTCACCATAATGGTAAGATTAGATTCTGTTATTTTTATCATAGCCAATTATTTTATTAAAAGTGGTGAAAAATATTTCTGTCTTAGGACCAGTGGGTCTCTAGCCTAGCAACGGTTTCAACTTAGTACCTATCAATTCAATAGACCGCATCAGTTTATCATGTGGCAGTTCGGCACTGTCCATTTGGAAAGTCAGCCTGCTTATTCCACCAAGTGCATCCGAATGGCGCAATATCTTTGCTGCAACCTCTTCGGGGCTACCTACCAGCAATGCGCCACCGGGCCCCATTTGTGCCTCGAAGCGCGCTCTTGTCATGGGTGGCCAGCCACGTTCCTTGCCGACTTTGGTCATGCCCTCGGCATAGCCCGGATAAAATTCTTCTATTGCCTCCTGGCTTGTCTCGGCCACGTATCCCAGCGAATGCAGGCCTACTTTCAACTGCCCTGGCAGGTAGCCTGCCTTTTTACCGGCCTCACGATAAAGGTCCACCAAAGGCCTGAAATGCCGTGTTTCCCCACCTATCACAGCTACCATCAGGGGCAAGCCCAGTGTGCCAGCACGGACAAAAGATTCCGGTGTGCCACCTACACCCAGCCAGATAGGTATAGGGTCCTGCAATGGCCTTGGATAAACAGCCTGGTTCCTGATTGCAGGACGGAATTTACCCGACCATGTAACAAACTCGTTCTTACGGATATTCAATAAGAGTTCGAGTTTTTCGGTGAATAGCTCATTATAATCTTCCAGGTCGTAGCCGAACAAAGGAAAAGCCTCTATGAAAGAACCACGGCCCACAACCATTTCTGCGCGCCCACCGCTTATAAGGTCCAGGGTGGCAAAATTCTGAAATACCCTTACAGGGTCGGCAGCGCTCAGCACAGTAACAGCACTTGTGAGGCGAATGCGTTTTGTGCGGGCGGCCGCAGCAGCAAGAATAAGCGTCGGCGCAGAATCAAGAAAACCTTTGCGATGATGCTCCCCTATTCCAAAAATATCAAGACCCGAGCGATCGGCATGTTCTATACGCTCCAGCAATTGCGCCAGGGCATCCGTATCGCTTATCAGCCTGCTGCTGTTGCCACTGAACATGGCGGCAAAACTATCAACTCCTACTTCCATATTTTTACTTGCTTCTTCCTGATTCGGACAGAAAGAATGCAAAGGTAGAGTTTACATTGCAAAATTATTATTCAGGCAAAAAGAAGGGAAAGCTATAATATCCTTTAGACAGCTCATACAGCTTCCAACTGCACCTCATGCAGGTATTGATCTTTCAGGTGTTCATAAAAAGATCTTTTATCAACAGTCATTGCAACCATACCGGCTATCAAACCTGACAACATCAAGTGAAAGATAATGTTGTGGCTGTTGGTCATTTCCAATACAAGTATGGCCGATGTGAATGGGGATCGTGTAACGCCGGTAAGAAACGCCACCATACCCGCAAGTATTAATAAATTAGCATTAGCCGATGCAAGGCTAAACCATTCTGATACTAAGGAGCCAATGGCGGCCCCTGCGCTCAGGGCGGGCGCAAATACCCCGCCCGCAGCTCCGGTAGAAAATGACGCTATCGGCCCGACAATTCTTAATACAGGGAGCTTCCAGCCGCCGTATTTATTCGCATTAAAGAGGAGGTTCGTCATTTCTGCCTTGCCGGAATATAGAATGCTATGCAAACCGCTATACGCGATCAGAGCCATCAACATAGCACAAAATAAAACGTACATAAGCTCAAAGCCTTTCATTTTAATTGTCCTTTTCCATCTCATTATCTTAATGATCATCCTGCTCATCGCTGCGCCCATAAACCCGGCTATCACGGCAACAATAGCTACAAACAGGAATATGTACCCTGAAAGACCATTTACGTCAGGATAGCCAATGTATAAGTAGGACCCCAGGATATATTGGGCAGTTAAGCCCGCAATGATAACGGCAGTAAAAATGGCTGTCTTGAAATTGCTGATATGTGTTTTTGCCAGCTCTTCCACTGCAAATACAATACCTCCCAAAGGTGTGTTGAATGCGGCAGCAAGCCCGGCAGCCGCACCGGTCAGTATCATATTCTTCTTTGATATTTTCGGCCAGGATTCGGGTATCAACTGGTTAACTTTTCTGAAAATACTGGCGGCTATCTGCACCGTTGGCCCTTCCCTCCCAATTGCACCACCACCCAATACCATCAGCAATGTAGAGAATATCTTTACCAGGATGATCCTGATGCTTAAAAGTTTATTTACAAGATGATTTTTCAAAGGAGTTGCCAGCTCCAAAGAAGCCATCACTGCCGGAATACCGCTGCCCCGGGCATTGCGTGCATATTTTTTTACCAACCACCAGGCAGAAACGAAACTTATGGGTGTAATGATAAAAATAAGCCAGGGCTGTTTGCTGAGGATAAAACCAGATAACATTTCTGCCCAGCCAAAAAGTTTCGTATATAGCACCGCAACAAGCCCCGTAATAAGAGATGCTATCCAGTATGGAAAAGCCTGCTTAAAATTTGCTTTTAGTTTTTCATTATTTATTTTTTCCGGCAGCCTGAGAAACCAAGTGTAAAAAGGTATTTTCATTATAAGTTATTAAGAAATTGCATCAGTATCTAAACTAAGGTAGAATGAAACGATTAAAAGTGATAATAAACTGTTCGGGAATTAATTTCCTGAATATATGAAAGAGAGATACTGCATTATCTATACAGTATCTCCCAATAATATATATTACCGTAAAGCAACTGTAGCCTCCCCTATAGGGTAAGTGCCGTTGTATATCTCGACCTGGTAAGTGCCTTTTTCATAAGTGCCTTCCTGTTTCCAATCCACAGTAACATCCTTAAGGGCTTCATTTTGTTTTAAAGCAATATCTTTTTCTATGCTGTAATTAACAGGTTTACCATTAAATAAATTCATGATCCCTGAACCTAAGACATTATTTGTGAGCATATTGCCATCCGGCCCTTTGATGGATATGTAAAGTTTTTTAGTTCCGTTTTCAGCTATTCTGTTTTCATCGATATCAAACCTCATTCTGAACTCATTTACCCTTCGTGCTCTTGCAGTTTTTTTCTCCTTGCCGCTGTGTTTGAGGTGCAATGCCGCAATACGTATATTAGATGCATGAAGCACTGAGCCTAACTCTTTTAATTCATCATATTTTTTTTGTAAATTATCCTTGTCAGCCAGAATTGCGCTGTTTCTATTTTCCAGGCTTGCAATATGATCTTTAAATGATTTTACTTCATCTTTAAGAGATGCTATCATTTTTTTCGCGCTCTTCAGTTCCGTTGCAAAAGTATTGCTGCTGTTTTTGTAATGTTTTATTTCTTTATTCAATTTTGCGATCTGCAAATCCTTTTCTCTTAATTCAGTATCAAGTCTTGCAACTTTATTCATGCTTTCATCCAGATAATATCTCGCTTCTATCAATTGAGATTGGAGGCTGTCGCGGCCTAATAGCAAGGCAGAATCAACTACCGGAGCTTTAGCCTGTTTTTGCTCTGAATCATTTTTACAGGAGAAAACAACGGCTGAGGTAAGCAAAATAAAGAGCACGTATAATGCGTGGTTTCTACGACTATTTAAACTATTTATGAATGGTTTCATTTTTAATAATTTTTAATGGATTAATGACTTTTATTAACAATTATTTAATTACAATACTTTGTACATCCTCGAAGCAGTGTGTGCATATTCGCCAGGTTCAAAAGTATTGTCAAAAGTTTCTTTCAAGTGGTCAAGTTTCAGTCCCAGCTTTGCAACTTCGCCACCTATATCCTTATCCCGTTTGTACTTATTAACCAGGCTGTTGTATTTGTCCATATGTTCGCTAATCCTTAAAGTCACGTCACCATATTTTATTTTAAGCGACTGGACGTCTGTGAGCTGATAATAAATATTCTCCTTCCAGCCTTTGGGATTTGCAGTCTTCATTTTTACAACATAATCGGCTGCATTTTGTCTTAGTGTTGTCAGGTAAGTATAGCGCATATTTGCATCGCTTTGTTTCGCAAAATCTGCAACAAAATCATTCCGCCTTATATTCAACATCGCCAGGTTCTGGTTCAAAACCGTATCATACCTAATTTCCATTCCCTGCAATGCCTCTATAATAGATTCCCACTCAGATTCTATTGTATTCTTATCTGCGGTAAACTGGCACAATTTGGTAGTGATAGAGAACATCCTCATGCTTTCCTTTTTCAGGTCTCTTTTTTTATGCCCTATGGAGTTGATGTATTTGGACATACCGGAAATAGAAAGCTGTGCAAAGGAACCTGTAAGCGGCGGATGTACCGCAATGCCACCAGAAATGTCTACAATATCGCTGATGGCCTGGGCTGTTGCATCATGGTCTTTTATTTTATCGATATACTCCTTGAATTTCGCAAAGGAGGCATTATAACCCTCATAAGAGGACGGGTTGGTGGTTTCATTCAGAGCATCAAAAAAGTCTTTTGTGGTCTGAAATAGCACAAGCGGCTTTATCTCTCTGTCCATAGATGCCAGGTTAATGATGGCTGATTGGTAATTGGCCTCATACACATTCAGTTCATTTTCTTCCTGCGCCTTTTGCTTCTGCTCCAGTATCTGCACCCGCTCCACCAGTTTATCTATCCTTTCTTTAGGGTTCCCAGATAATTTTATAGTGCTGTCCAATTTGCCTATCCTCGTGTCCAGCTTCAGAATTGTGGAATCGAAGGTCCTGCTTTTGATGTCTAAGTTCTGCTGTATATCTGCTAATATTTTGTCTTTTATTTTTGTTTCATTCAGTGAAGAATCTGCTTCGTTTGCAAACAGGCATACTGAATATACGCCGTAGAGGGCAGTCAATAATAATTTTTTCATGTTGCTTTTTTGAAAAATAAGTAAAACTACCCTGCTATACCACAATGGAGCGGTAAGCAGAGCATGTAAATTCAAGATGTTGTTAAACTATAGAGGGCGGTCCACGTAGATGGAAAGAGTCCAGGAAATATACATTAACGAGAGAGACGTATTTGAGAAATTTTATTTCTCTTGTAAGTTGAGGTGTGATTGTGATATTTTGTGCAGGGCAGGCGTAATAGCTACACTCACTGCCCATATACCTTATCTTTATTTTTACTTCCCTTATTTCAGGCCTCTTTAAGACTTGCTTGTCAGAGGAAGTTGCAGGAGAAAAGGTGTGTGCAACGTTTATACCCGAAATGCTATTAGATGTATTAAAACTCCCGCAGGGATTGCCATTTATTAAAAGGGCAATCAGCACAAGAACAGAAAGACAGAATATTTTATTTTTTAAGCGCATTTACCTGGACGCTGCATTATTATTCCACAATATTACAAATATCAAGCTAATAATTAATTGTTATAGAATAATTAAGAAATATTTATGATTGCTTCTCAGTGCATCCTGTCTCCTCTTGGAACTAACATAGACAAGACATGTGCCTCAATATCAAGCCATTGCTGCCAGGTGGCCCGTACTTTTTCTACCGGGTAATATCGTTCGGCAAGATCAATGAACAAACGGTAATGCCCCGCCTCAGAGATCATGAATTTGTGATAGAATTTCCGCAATCCTGCTTCTTCAAGGCCTTCGGATAATAATCGGAAACGCTCACAACTGCGCGCCTCTATCATAGCGCCAATCATTAATTTGTGCAGCAGCTTGTCTTCGTTGGGAAGGTCCTTTGGTTCGTTTTGCAGCAAGAGGTTTACATAATCATTTTTACGCTGTTTGCCCAGTTTAAAACCACGTTTCTTCATCTCGGCCCAGACCATACGGAAATGCCCCCACTCTTCGGTAACTATAGGTGCCAGCACATTTACAATTTCTTCTTTATCGGGGTTGCGCTGTATCAGGGTGATGCAATTGGTGGCGGCTTTTTGCTCGCAAAACGCGTGGTCTGTCAGTATTTCTTGCAGAGAAACAGAGGCAAGGTCTTTCCACCTTGGATCGGTTGGCATTTTTAATCCTAATATTGAATTATCCGTGGTACTCAAAACTAATGTGCAAATTTGAAAATTTGAAAATATGCAAATGCTTTCATTTTCAATAACCTTATATCTTAAACGATAATCCTTTATAGCTTCCTTCTGAGAAAATCAAAAAAGAAATGAGTTAGTGATGCCATAACAACAGCTATTGCGAAATTAGCTGGAGTAAAAATATCATTTAGCGCCCATAAAAAGCCATTTTTTTGCGCAACTCCCGTTTTATTATACTCAGCCATAAGCAGGTTTGAGTAAAAAAGAACAATGATAAAACCGACCTCCAAAGTTGATTTCCAGAAAACATATTTTTTACTCCTGCCTTGCATAGTGTAAAAATATAAAACTAGCTTAAAGAACAGTACATAATCCCGGCACTATATCTTAAACGATTTGAGCCTTGGGTTTTCTGTTATATTCCCGGTCCGCTTTATAACACCCCAGCTTTGCAATTCGCCTTTAATTGCCCTGCGAATAGATTTAAACAGCACATACAGCATCAGCCACCTGTATGCCAGGCGCTGGGGTATGAGCCATATAAGTTTCCAGGGCTTTTCCTTTTCGAAGAAAAACGCTACGCAGGCAACCACTACATCCACGATCATGAACAAACCATAGTATTGAAGTATCATTAAAGCATTGCCGGTTATCAAACCAATTATCATAAAAAGATCGGCTAGAGGCGCCACCAATGGTATCAGTATCTGGAAGATAAGGATATTAGGCAAGGCGATCCAGCCAAGTGTGCCGTAATCACTATTAAACAATGCGTCCCTGTTTTTCCAGAACGATTGCATGATGCCAAATGTCCAGCGGAAACGTTGTTTGAGGAACATCTTTAAGGTTTCCGGTGCCTCTGTCAGTGCAATGGCTTTGTTCTCATTTTTGATATTATACCCTGCACGCAGGATGCGGATAGTAAGATCGCAATCTTCTGCAAAGGTATCGCTCGTAAAGCCGCCTGCTTCCTCTATCGCAGCCTTACGGAAGGCCCCTATAGCGCCCGGCACCACCGTGATCGCATTAATATACGCAAATGCATTTCTGTCAAAATTCTGGCTGGTAATATATTCTATGCTCTGCCATCTTGTAAGCAGGTTCACCTCATTGCCCACTTTTACATTGCCTGCAACCGCGCCTACTTCCGGATCGGCAAAATGTTTGACCAGTAAGCCCAGGGCATTTGGCACCAAGTGGGTATCCGCATCAATACAGAGTACATAGGATGCATCTGTCTGTCCAATACCATAATTCAAAGCAGAAGCCTTCCCGCCGTTTGACTTGGTAAATACCTTTACTTTCGCGTGATCTTTAAATGCCTCGGCCACGCGTTGATAGGTTTCGTCCTTACTGCCATCATCCACGAAAATGATATTGAAATTCGGGTATTCGGACAGCAGCAATTTGTTTACCGATTTCACGGCATTCACTTCTTCATTATATGCAGGAACAATGATACTTACTAAGGGGCTGCCCTCTAAATTCCCTGTATTATGCTTTCTTTCATAAAAATATTCCCTCGTTGCGAATATGCCCAATATCAATATCCTGGCAATGGACATTAATATGCAAATGATAAATAAATAGAAAAGAAAACGCCCGCCCCAAAATCCAAATTCTGCAGTGTAATAGTTTAGCTGTATAAGATAATAACCGCTGCTTTTGGGTACGGTAGGCATCAATTGTTCTTTAGTTTCATTTATCAACTCTGCCACCGTAGTAAATGTATCACCCCGGTTCTTAAAATAATGAATAATGCGGGGCAGCGCCTCAACGGTTGCCTGCCTGCCATTAGCTTCTCCGCCGGCATCGTGCAAAAGGATAATGCTGCCGTTGTCGCTTTGGGCCACCACCCTGCTGAAAATGGTATCTGCCGTAATGCCCGGCTCCCAGTCATTGGGGTCGATAGATTCTCCTACTGTAAGATAATTGTACAGTTTAGAGAGCGCCACGGGTGCTAATTCCTGCACAGTTTCAGGTTCTGCATCGGCATTGTAGGGCGCACGGAATAAGACCGTAGAATGCCCTGTTATACACTCTAACAGTAAGCGGGTGCCACTCAATTCCAATATCGCGCGTTTCCTGGTAACCTCGGCCATATTGGGATGGGTAAAGGTGTGGCTGCCTATTTCGTAACCGGCATTGAATATTCTTTTTACAAGTGGGATATTGTTCTCTGCATTAATGCCTATCATAAAGAAAACGGCAGGAACATTTTCTTTCTTTAAAATATCAAGTATCTGCGGCGTATATTTCGGGTCGGGGCCATCATCAAAAGAAAGTATTACCCTGTGTGGTTTCTGCCCATATTTCCTTACTACATATTCAGACGGCATACTAAGATAGGTCTCTTCACTCACCAACACTTCAGTAGAGTCCAGTTCTATCTTTATAGTGCCGGGTTTGGGAGAACTTAAAACGTCCAGCACCTCACCCTCGCCTATATAATCCACATCATTGCTTTCCTTCACATACTTCAGGCTGTCGAAACTGAACTTTTGCAAACCATCAAACGAAAGGTCTTTATTATAAAATGTCCATAGCCTGCTGTCCTCAGACCCTAAACGCCATAATGAAACACCTGCCAATTGGTATTCCACTGCAAAACGGATGCTGTTAAAGTTGGTGGCTGCATCTGTAAAAAAAACAGTGTGCTCTATGCCGTTATCAATATACTTATAAGTAAGGTTGTAAGTATCATTGTCAAAGTCCACCAAAGCATTTTGCTCCGACGCTATGCTTATGGCCTCTTCGTAGCTCCTGTCTGTACCTTTATCTCCTTTAGGCCAGTCATAACCAAACCCTGCAATACACAGCACTAATTTTTGCGTAGGGATTTTCTTTACTGCGTCATTTACAACCGCTTCTATCCATTTTTGAGAACTGATAGAACCTGCAACACCATCGCTGCTATGCTGATCGTAAGCCATTAAAAAGATAAAATCATTATACTTCGATAGCTCTTTAAGATCATAATCTTCGTTAAAAGGCGACACATCCTGCGTAACAAGGAAATTCATTGGGTGCAAAGCTGCATACAGCTCTTTCATAAAAGCTACGAAATACTCATCCGCATCTTCTTCCAACTCTTCAAAATCCACGTTGATACCCGCGTAATGGTTCTTTTGCAGGAAGACACGCACATCATTTACCAGGCGCGCCCGCTTTGAGGGGTCATGCAAAATGCGGTGCAAGACAGCACCGTTAAAACCATTATTGTTATAATTGGACAGGACAGGCACTACTCTTACCCCGGATGCTTTTATAAGATCCACACCGCGGGGGTCCATATTGGTCATTGCAGTATCGCCCTTTGGATCGAGGAAGATCCATTCCGGCAATACCATATTCATTTTCGAGATATTGTTTTTCAGCGAAAAGTATGCCTGTATATCCCACGCCACATAAAAAGCCGCCCTGATGGGCGCAGGGAAGGGGTGCATGCTATCGGCCTTATATACCCGTTTTGTCCGGGTATCAATATACTTGCGAAAGCCCTTATAGTCCTGGTTTATCTTGGTTTCCTGCATCAGGGCATGCTTGTCGGGCTCCAGGATGGCTTTAAAACGCTCGTTTTCCTGTTTTATCTGTGGCAGGCCCGGTGTATAGGTTTTCCAGAGCGCCAGGCCCATGATCAATAACAAAAGGGCAAAAAAGAACAAAATTACCCTTACCGACCACTTAAATCGTTGCCAGCGGCTGGGTGATTGTGTTAGAAATACTTGTTTTTGAGAATTAGGCATCCGGTAAGGCAAAAGTAAAAAGTAAAAAGGAGAAAGTATTGGCCAATCGCTTTTTATCCCTTGCATTATAAATAATAACAAATAAATTCCTGTTCAAAATCAATTATTTTTGCCCTATCATGCAACAAAATGACTGGTATGAATCCTGGTTTGACTCCTCTTACTACAAGATATTGTATCAAAACCGTGACGAACCGGAGGCGCAGGCATTTATTGAAAAGCTGATAAGCAATATGCAGCCGACTGCAAACAGCAGAATGCTGGATATAGCTTGCGGCGAGGGCCGCCATGCCATACAACTGGCAGAGCATGGCTATGATGTAACTGCCATAGACCTCTCGCAGAAAAATATTGAAACGGCAAAAGCATCCGAAAGTGAAAACCTGCATTTTTTTGTGCATGATATGCGTTTCCCTTTTTACATTAATTATTTCGATTTCGCTTTCAATTTTTTCACCAGTTTTGGCTATTTCATACACGACCGCGACCATTTGCTGGCTGCAAAATCTTTCGCAGGTTCCCTGAAAAAAAATGGGCTATTAGTAATAGATTACCTCAACCTTGATTATGTGTTGCAAAATATGCAGGCACACCATACTGTGCAAAGAGGCAGCTATACCTTTGATATTGAAAAAAAGCTGGAACGGAACCATATTGTCAAAGACATTAAATTTACAGACGCTAATAATAAACCAAGGCATTATACAGAAAGTGTAGCGGCCTTCAGGCTAAACGATTTTATAGAAATATTCAGCAAAGCAAGCCTGTCGCTTATGAACACTTATGGAGATTATAAACTAAATGATTACCAGGCAACAAATTCGCCAAGAATGATAATGATATTTAAAAAGCCCTAAGTAAACTATGTTGAAAAGATTGCGTGATCTTGCATTGTATATGGACTATAACATCTGGTATCAGGTAAATACCAGGTGGCATACTCCCTTTCTTGATGCTGTGATACCCTATTTCCGCAATCAATGGTTTTGGGCGCCTTTATATTTGTTTTTGCTTGTTTTTATTACAAAAAATTTCGGGCGTAAAGGCTGGCTATGGTGCCTTGTCTTCCTGGTTTCATTCGGGCTGAGCGACTATATAAGTGCAGCACTTATTAAACCGATCTTTCACCGGCTAAGGCCCTGCAACAATCCTTATCTTATCAGTATTGTGCAATCCATTGTTCCTTGCGGCAGTGGCTATAGTTTCCCTTCGTCTCATGCAGCAAACCATTTTTGCCTGGGTATATTCACTGCTACAACCGTGCAAAAGAACATAAAATGGATATGGCCAATTGCGATAGCCTGGGCGGCCCTGGTGTCATTCTCTCAGGTATATGTTGGTGTGCATTTCCCTTTAGATGTTAGTTTCGGCGCCTTAATAGGAATCGCTATTGGTTTGTTTACCGGGCGGCTATTTAACAGGTATTTTGATCTTGCGGGTATTAATGTATTAAGACCGGATACAACAGATTTTATTAATAAATAGCCTTTCAGGCCAATTACTTTAATCTTTATCCTTAATTTTAGATTTTCCATAGCAATCAGGTATCCCATATGCCTATTCAAGTCGCACATTTTTCGTAAATTGCATATACAGAGAGATCAAGGACAAAAAGTATATCCTTGCAATAACACAATAAAAAAATAAAAATGCAGTTACTATACAAGACAAGGTTCTTAACCCGTAAAACATCAAGCCTTAAAATGAAGAAAATACTGCAGGCATTTTCCATTCTTGTTTCTTTATTAGCGGCCTTTAGCGCAAAAGCGGCAACTTATTCCTATCACATATTGCCCACAGATATATCCAATGGGAAAATCGTTAAGAGAATATGGCTTTATAATTATGCCATGCCCCAGGTGCAGCTAAGCGATAAAAATTACACCCTTGTAAATAATATAGACCCCAAGCTTGTATCTAAAGATCCTTCTAAGTTAAATGTTGCATTAGGCAAAGAACGTGCAAAGCCTTTTATAAGGATAGAAGTGCCGGCATATTATACCGATGCCGCAGGACAGGTAAACCAATTGACTGATCTCAGCTTTACTATTAATGAAACCGAAGGGAACACAACTAAAACAGCCAATAAAACTACAAAAAAAACAGCATCAAATTCAGTATTGGCCAGCGGCAAATGGTATAAAATAGCTGTACCCGCTACCGGCCTGTATAAAATAGATTTCAATTTTTTAAAGAACGCAGGTGTTGATGTTTCCAATATCAATTCTGCGAATATCCGGGTATTTGGAAACGGAGGAAATATGCTTTCGGAAGACAATGCAGTTGCGCGACCCAGCGACCTTGTTGAAAATGCCATTTACGTTAATGATGGCGGCGACGGCGTTTTCGGATCAGGAGATTACCTGGTTTTTTATGCGGTTGGACCGACAAGATGGTTCAAGGACAGCACCGACAAAAGATTTTACCACCAAAACAACCTTTACAGCGACAGCGGTTATTATTTTTTAAATTTCGACCAGGGGACCGGCTTGCGCCTCGGCAGCCAGCAAGGTAGTTTAACTGGCAATGAAACAGTCAGCGACTTTAATGACTACGCTGTACATGATTCGGATATATACAACCCTGCCAAACTGGGCCAGGAGTGGTATGGAGAAGCATTCGGGCAAAATCCCGGGCAGGCTACAAGCCAGAACTTCGTTTTTAATTTTGGATCAACTGTTAGTTCTATACATAGCACTGTTTTTGTGGCATCTGCATCACCTGTGTATAATAATGCTTTTACGATCTCCCTTAACGGACAACTAATAAACAGTATTGCCCTTAGTGCAGTACAGTCCACACAGGAAGAATTTGACCCTGTTATTGAAAGCAATGAATTGAACTGGGACGGGACAGTCAACGGCCAAAATATAACTTATTCTATAAACTACCAATCCACAAGCAGTACGGCAGTAGGATATTTGAATTATATAGAACTCAATATGCGTCGTTCATTATCTATATCCGGCAGCCAGTTGAGTTTTCGGGATTGGAATAGTGTAGGTGCGGGGATGATCGCAAACTATCAGTTACAAAATGCCAATAGCCAGACACAAGTATGGGACGTAACTTATCCGCAAACTCCTATTGCAATGAATGGCTCTTTAAGTGGGAGTGTTTATTCATTTACACAGGATGCAGAGAGGCTGCATGAATTCGTAGCTATGAATTCAAATAACCTGCCCTCGCCGGTATTTAGCAGAGTTGTTGTAAACCAAAACCTGCATGCATCCCCGCAGGTTGATCTGATAATTGTAACATACCCCGACTTTCTTGACGCGGCACAAAAAATCGCGGATTTCCACACGCAGAATGACCATTTAAGTGTTGCTGTTGCAACAACAACACAGATCTATAACGAGTTCTCTTCCGGCGCACAGGATATCAGCGCTATCAGGGATTACGCCAGGATGTTTTTTGTGCAAGCGGGAACTGACAGTACAAAAATGCCGAAATACCTTTTACTATTGGGTGGAGCATCTTACGATTATAAAAATAGGGTGCCTAACAACAGTAATTATGTGCCAACCTATGAAACTACCGAATCTCACGACAACGTAAACGCTTATTGTACGGATGATTTTTATGGTTTCCTTGACGATAATGAAAATATCGAGAACACTCAAATACCTAATACACTGGACATTGGCGTGGGCCGTATATCTGCAAGAAGCCTTACAGACGCACTTGGGGTTTACAACAAAATAGTAAACTACAAAAGCGCGGCTTCATTGGGGCCATGGAGAATAGCTGCCACTTTCTGCGGCGATAAGGCTGATGGGGCCGGAAACCACATGCAGGATGCCGAAGACATGTCGGTGGCTGTTCAGAATGTAGGTAATAATCTTTACAATGAAACTAAAGTATTTGTGGATAACAGTACCATTATCACAACCCCCGGTGGTGACAGATGCCCTGATGCAAATGCCGTAATAAACAACCAGGTAAGCCAGGGTACCTTTATTATAAATTACAACGGCCACGGTAATACTGAATTGTGGTCTTATGAAAGGATATTGACCCCGGATGATTATAACGGCTGGAATAACATAAACAAATTACCCTTCATGGTTACCGCTACCTGCGATTTTGGACAGTTCGACCAGCCAAGCAATGTTTCTGCGGGTGAAATTTTAGTACTAAAAAGCGGTGGTGGCGCTATTGCAGCTCTCATCACAACGCAAGCAGTGTATGCAGGGTCTAACCACGAAATAGATATACAATACCTCACATCGCAGTTTACCCCCAAAAGTTCCACTACCTGGAATACATTTGGCGATGCCGTGCGAATTGGTAAAAACGAGACTTATGTTTCAACATCAGCGGACATAACGAATTTTCGCAAATTCTCATTATTGGGCGACCCTGCCCTTACTCCTGACTTTCCGCAATATGCCATACAGACAGACAGCATAAAAGATGGGGCCACAATGCAAAACACAGATTCTATAAAGGCACTTGGGTCTTATATCATTTATGGAAGTGTAAGAGACAACAACAACAATACACTCAATGGTTTCAACGGCAATCTTTATGTCACTATTTTTGACAAGCCGCAAACCAATATAGTACCAAGCGCCCGGGGCCCGGTAACATTCCAGGTACAGAACAATATCATATACAGGGGGCAGGCAACCTTCGTTAACGGGCAATTTTCATATACTTTCATTGCTCCTAAGGACCTTAATTACACTTATGGCAATGGCAAAATAAGCTCCTATGCTGATAATGGTATAACCGACGCTGTACAGTCTGATACAAATACAGTAATAGGCGGCTACTCTGACAACCCGGTTATCAGCACTGTCGCCCCGACCGTAAGAGCATACATAAATGATAGTTTCTTTACTAATGGTGGTATAACAGGCCCTAATACGCTATTGTACGCAGTTATTAAAGACCCGACAGGTATTAACATCTCCGGCTACGCTGTTGGCCACGACCTGATCGGCATATTAGATGGCAACGACGCACAACCTTATATCCTGAATGATTATTACGAAACCGCACCCAATACCTACAAACAGGGTTATATATCTTATGCTCTTAGCGGCTTGCCCGACGGAAAACATTCTATTACTGTAAGAGCATGGGATGTAAATGACAATTACGGAGAAGGGACTGTGGATTTTGTAGTCGTGGATGGAAGTATAGTTCAGATACAAGGACTTATGAACTACCCCAACCCTTTCAGGGATGAAACGCATTTTGTATTTGAGCATAACCACCCTAACGAGGCCCTTGGCGTACAAATATCTATTTACAATACTACGGGCTCATTAGTACGGCTGATAGATGCATCTATAACACCTACCAATAGCCGAACTGACGAAATAACGTGGGATGGTACAGATAACAACAATGTAAAACTTCCAACAGGCTTATACGTGTACCGAATGAGGATAACCGACGACAAAGGAGTTTCAACTACGGGCTATCAAAAATTAGTGTTGATACGCTAATGCTTCTGAGCGTCTAAATGCGTTAATAAATCTGCTACTTTATCTTTTATCAGGTCTCTTACCTTAATAAAGTCTTGCATTTCCATATCGCGGGGATCAGGTATCTGCCAATCGATGTGCTGTCTGG
>Ga0206970_10179_pt1 | contig 17437 bp, 17 predicted proteins | sample Alteio_BWOrgHeat_88_FD_152964 | JGI IMG/M metagenome (GOLD analysis project Ga0206970, IMG submission 152964) | Enriched cells from forest soil in Barre Woods Harvard Forest LTER site, Petersham, Massachusetts, United States -... | ecosystem: Environmental > Terrestrial > Soil > Temperate forest >... | reverse complement strand
CTGTGGATCTTGGCATACATCAAAGCTATCTTTCATCTCCTGATGACTGACATCGCAAAACTTCTTGAAGCATGCCGTATCATTATTCCAGCGTGATCCTTGTCGTGATGTGAATGCCACATTTGTTTGAACGCCCGCAGGTTCGATGAGCGTAACTTTGATATTCCAACGATGAAGATATGTAGCGAGTGATGCAGAAAGGCCTTCGAGCGCAAATTTGCTGGCAACATACGATTCAATTTTGGGAAATGCCTCAAATCCTGAAACGCTACTGATATTAATGACATGTCCACTTTGTTGGCGGCGCATATGTGGGAGGACAGCTTGGAGTATACGGACAACACCAAAGTAATTGACATCCATGGTGCGCTGTTGTTCTGCAAGGGTACATGTTTCGCAGGTGCCGATAAATACTTCGCAGGCATTATTGATCAAAATGTCGATTTTGTGCGATTGATCAACAATATGTTGTACTGCTTGTGCAATGGATGTCTCGTCAGTTACATCGAGCTTGAGGGGAATAAGATTTTGTGGATAGTGCGCAGCAGCTTGTTGGAGCTGTCGTGTATCAGAGGTTGCTCGGAATGTACCATAAACACGATATCCGTTTTTCGCAAGATGTTTTGCAACGACAAGCCCAATCCCCTGTGTTGCACCAGTGACCAGTACCGTTGGGAGTTCCGCGGTATTGAGATGTGGCAAGAAAAATAGTGCGATCATTGATGTAAAAATGAGATTAACACGCGACATGGTATGACCTTTCTGATACTATGAAACACAAAAGACATTGTATCACAAATCGATTTTAATAATACTGAATACTGGCGTCAGACCGTGAGAAAATCATGAATCAGCTTATGTATACTGCATACACAGAGCAAACCAAGACCGCCGATTTTTCGTTTACCATGGAAGGTGCCGGTTGCTGTCTTATTGTTGATGGCAAGGTGTTGTTGCTGCAGCGAAGTTCAAATCATAAAATACAGCCGGGAACATGGGGCATACCTGCAGGAAAGCTTGAAGCTGGCGAAACGCCCGCACAGGCTACCGTGCGTGAACTGAAAGAAGAAGCAGGCATTGGGCTTGATCCTGATATGATGCATTATCGCGGATATATCTATTTTTCAGTTGATTATGCAGTTCCGCTCAAGTATCGCTTTCATGTGTATACTGTTCATATGCGAGAATTTCCCTCAGTAGTGCTTGAACCAGATCAAGTAGCATTTTGTTGGGTAACGTATGATGAAGCGCTTAAGTTGCCAGTCTTCACCGGTGCGCGTGAGGTGTTGGCATTGGGGATGTAAATAACGTGTGGCATATATTGACACTCCTAGTCGGCTAAACGAGCTAAGCCTTGTCGCTTACTGCGATTGAAGCAATAGACAAATAACAGGAGCGCGCAGATTGCATAGGGGATGCTTAACAGATACCCTTTGATAAGGTATGGTGTTGGATCTTGTTGGTACATCACGTATCCTCGCATACCTTGAAATACATAGCTCATGGGTAAGAATTTACTGATAACTTGTCCCCAGTGTGGTAATACTTCAATCGGATAATATGCACCCGTGAATGGCAGCAAGAACCATGCAATTACCTGTCCAAGTTCAGCGCCCCGTCTTCCGAGCGTAACGATGATTTGTAATGAGGTAAATCCAATCCATATGCTCGAAAAAATGAGTGGCGGCAGGAAGGTGAGGAATGTCGAGAGCACATACGATAGAGATACTTCATACAGCATGAGCATGACGAGCATACAGGTAATAGTTGTGATTATTTGCATGATGATATAAAACAGGACAATGCCTACCATCCATTCAATAGTACGTAGCGGTAGGGAAAAGAGGGTTACAACACTGTTCGACCATATTTCTTCAGAGAATGAAGTTACCATAATATTCGATCCTCGGCCAACTACCTGCCATAAAAGGATACCGAGTAATGCGGCTGTTGTATAATTGGGGAGCTGTGCCGCTTGAGCTTGCTGAATCCATGATCCCAAAAATCCCCAAATTAATATATCGAGTACAGGCCAGTATAATAAAAAAAGCGCAAGATTAAGCTCACCTTGTAAGAGTATACGTATATGCCGGAGTGCAACTGCCCATATTGACGCGAGTGAAATCATGAAATTCCTTTGTTATTTGGCAATGCTTAAAAAATAGTCTTCGAGCGTTGGCTTATCGATCGAGATATGCGAGTAGAGAACCTTTTGTTCGCTCAGATCCGTAAGAAATTGTGCGATGAGATTTTCATCAAGTTCAATAGTCAGGTGATTGTCCTGCATTGTATATATCAACGATGCATCCTGCAGATGTTGAATAGCACGTTCAGGTTGACCAGAAATAGTCAAACTAAGGCGTACTTTGGATATTGACTGGGCAAGAGTATCGGGTGTGCTGTCTGCAATAATAGTGCCTTTTTTGAGAACAAGTACACGATCACACAATTCGGTTACCTCATCCATGTTGTGCGATGTAATCAAAATGGCAGTGTTCCGTTCTTCGCGCTGTGCGATAATGAACTGACGTACTTCATGTGCGACTTTGGGATCGAGTGAAGCAGTTGGTTCATCGAGTAATACGATTGCAGGATCAGCAAGAAATGCCTTTGCAAGCATGACACGTGTAGCCTGGCCCGCTGAAAGCGTGCCTGTTTGACGATTGCGCATCTCGTCGATGCCAAAGAATTTTAATAGTTTTTCAATCTGCTTGGCACGATGAGGCTCAGGGATTCCATAAATGCGTCCTACAATATCAAGGTTCTGAGTAACTGTTAATCGTGCAGGAAGTCTATCGTAGCAATTTGCGTATCCAATTTTTTTGAGTGCAGCAATGCGATGTTCCGCAAAATCGTGGTCAAAGTATTTGATTGATCCACTGCTTGGTGTCAATGTTCCCAATAGCATCTGAATAGTAGTTGTTTTTCCTGCGCCATTTGGGCCAAGAAGCCCAACAATCTCTCCACGATCGAGCTGAAATGAAATGTTATTCACGGCAGTATGAGCTGATGTTTTGAAGGGCCAAAATCCAGAGGTGAATGTTTTAGTAAGATGCTCTACTTTAAGAAATGTCATAAGGGTTCCTTTGCTGAGCGTTCTTGTGCCACAATCAGCTCTTATTGACTCAATTCGTTGATATGCTCATAGAATATTATACCAATAAGCTCGAATATGTTCGAGATGGCAATCGCCTTTAAGATGAGTCTCACAAGCGGTGTTGTAACTTAGATAAAAGGGTTATTTCCAATGCATGCTTATATGAGGGACGTTAATCCTACGCTCCAATAGTTAAGCGAGGGGTATTCATCCCAATTGGTTAGTTGAGATCTGCATTGTATAAATTGTATGAGTAAATTGCCACGTGCAGATCTCATGTGTGCTAGTTGTGGGCTCCAGCCATCATAGGCATTCCTTTCTAATTGTGCTGCAACAGTGCCAGGTGACGTGTGAATGCTATTGCTTATTTCAAATAAACGAGTTGTTGCATCATAATGAATGTGTGCCATTGGGTTGAGAGATTGTGCTATTTCTTGAACTATCTTAAGTGTATATAATCCTGAATTGAAATAATGCTGCCTTACCGCGTCTTTCGTAGTTGATAGATGGTACTCTGAAAAGTCTTGCCAAAATTTTAGAGGTACAGGAAATTCTTTGTAGAGTATTTTACAGATACAGTGATCAACAGACTTTTCAAAGAGATTCCACAGTGTCATGTCTATACTGCAGTAAGGTGAACGTGCTCTTTCTATACGCCATGCTTTTATAATGCATCGCACGGATAGGTATTGCATTGAATGTCTGGAATTATGTTTTTTTAGAACATGAAGCGTTATCGCATCATTACGTAAAGCTTTTCTGTCGCGTTCACTTGGTAAAAGGGTGAACGGTATAATGCAGCTCATTAACATTGTTACAGTGAGTTTAAACATAGTATTTTCCCATTGTTCATTCATGTGGTTTTGTTGCATATCTAATCTTATTCGATAAATGTTATTTCTGGATCGTATCCAGTTGCAAGATCCAAGATACTATTGTCAGCAATACAGCAGATGTGTTGCAAATTGAGGTGATCGGTTACTGTACAGGATTGTTCAGATAACCATTTGAGATATGAGGAATTTTCGACTTTGAAGAAAGTCCAATTTCCAAAAAAGTTGCCGCCATACATATGTTTGAGATCAAATATCATCTGTATTCGATGTCCCTCATCGGCGATACGGAATGCTTCAACTGAATATTCAAAAAAGAATTTTAGTTTTTTCTTATTGTTGTGATTTTTGGAGGGATCAAAGATAATCTGCAATCCATCCAACATATCGCAAACTGATTCAATAAAGTATTTGCCTTCCAGATTTGCAATTGGTTCCCATCTTATCCATTTTTCAGACATTATTTACCCATATACCCAATTTACCCATATACCTAATTTTTATACGATCTCTGCTACTGGGTTCTCTTGCTTCTAGAGTGGGTGTCAAAAACGAGCTACTACTTCTAGCAGTGACAGTTTTTCCATCGGGCCACGTTTCTAGGCTTGTTGTGCAAACAACAAACATGCAAATATATCTTGCTGTGTAATGTGGGGATAATCACAAAGTACATCATCATAGGGTGCTCCCTGGGCAAGCAAGCCAAGTATATGTTGTACCGTTATACGTGTTTCCTTAATGATGGGCTTTCCAACCATTATATGATGGTCGATTGTAATACGATCGAGTAAGGTATTTTCCTGTTTTTTCATAGCATTCCATAACTACAGAAAATAACGTTTAATTATTTATAGGGTAACATAAAATATCTTTATCTTACTAATGCGATTTATGTGATGCGGCCTGATGTATAAGATGCGTTGTTGATTATTTCGCACATAAATCTAGTTCGAAATAATCGACTTGTAAATGGGATTTACCTTGTTCAGGGCGGTGCATCATGATAAGCTGACGTTCATTATTATGAGGATAGAGTGGGAGGGTAGCAATATTTCTTGTCAAAAAAATTGGTGGTCATTTTTAAAATGACCACCAACGAAAATATAGCTTTTCAGTTGAGAGAAAACTTTTTATTCGACATATGTATTATTTTCAGGCGTAGGATTGGCAGTAAATTCTGTTGCTAAATATGACGGAAGGTCCTTGAACTTTGTACTTGCGATAATGCTTAGGTGATCATTATATAAAATTCTAATTTCTCCATAGTTACTGCTGACAACTTTATTAACAAAGTTAATAATGGCATATCTACCATCGCCGGTAGTCCAATCCGTAGCTCGTATACTGTCTAAAGTAAGTGGCTGACTATCACGATAAATGTCTTCTATTGTGACATAAATCTGCTTTCTCTTCCACAGGTAAGTGTCGTTACATGTAATTCTAATAGGTGTCTTATACGGTGTGTTTTTCCATGCGTGATAGAGACGATATCCACCATAGAGAAGTGCGCATGCAGCGACCGTTCCGCCGATGTCGTAACGATACTCGTTAAGGTGTTGCACAATCCTTGGCAAATATGATGTTCTCATACTTTGCATGCCATTAAGACCAGCTGTGCTGATTCCTATTAAACCTAAAATTATACACTTATATGTATTCATATGGATAAACTCTCTAGTTTTTAAATTCCGCCAATATATTCAATTTTATCCTATCTGAATAATATGTCAAGGGGGTTTCGGCTGGTAAATAGGGTTCACCTTGTTCAGTTCTGTGCATCATGGTAAGCTGACGTTCATTATTAAGGTAAGGGATAGACGGAAGAAATATTATGAAAATATTGCAAATACTCTGTGTAATTTCGATGGTAACGGGCATATATGGCGCTGAGGGGTTATGTAGCAACTTTCGTACAAAGTGTTCAGAAAATCTTCGTGAAAAATGTGCGCATGAACGACCATGTCTGTGTCAAGTTAAAATGCATATTGTGCCGTTGTGTGTCTGCGTAGGATGTACGACTGCTGGTGTATGCACCAAAGGCGTGAGTTGTTGTTTAACAGGTCTGTTGGTTGGAATATTGGGGTGTTGGTGTGCACCAAGAGATATTAATCAGAATGAGCGAACGCCGTTGGTCTTATAGGTTATCTAATTTTTTCGTCCAATATATTTCTACGCGATAGGGAATAGTAATATTGTTATGCGCATCGAGCTGTTGCTGTGCGATACGCTGTACTTTTTGGAGCAATTCTTCACGCTTATCATCAGCCATGTTGCTTACTTTTCCATGAGATAAAATACGATTCGTGATGTTTTGCAGAGAGCCTTGGTAGGTATAGGTCATGGTAACATGATGTAAGCCGCTGAAACTCTTATTGGTGGTATCAAATACTTTTTGCCATTTTGCACTATCGTGTGACGGTACCGTTGTTTTGCTATGATAATTTTGTATCAATTTGCGTATCTCTTTTACCCAGGGAACACGAGTATCGAATATGTTCCATATCAATCCGAGTTTACCGCCGGGCTTCAAAACTCGTGATATTTCGTGCAGAGCTTGTTCATTGCAAAACCAATGAAACGCTGTTCCTACCAGCAAAATGTCAACGCTTGCATCAGGTAGGGGGATTGCTGTTGCAGAAGCTTGCTTGATGGTAATGTCTGGCAATTGTCGTGTGAATTCCTGGCACATCTTTTCAGAGGGCTCTATCGCAACAATATGAGCATTGTTATGGAAGGCAAGAATTGCTTTGGACAATTTTCCTGTTCCTGCAGCAAGATCACAGATTTGCATTTCGGGAGAATATTCGACACCGGTGAGCAGTGTACGGATTGCTGTCTCGGGATATTCTGGTCGTCCTTGTTCATAGTGCGGTGCGGCTTTATCATAATTGGTAGCTGGAGATAGCGATGTACTCATGAGCAACGCTTTCAGCGTGATAAAGGTAAAAGAGAATCTGATATTTTGCACATCGGCTCCAAATCGTTTAATCTTCGAGAGATCCTGGGTTTGACCAGTATTTATACTGAAGATATGCTGCAAAGATTGGCAGTGGCATACCAGGTCGCTCGATCCATAGTAAAAATGGTTGGTTGACGATGAGCGGTTCTTTGACAGGTTTTTTAAGCGAAGGCGCCATAGATTTCATCAGCTCGATGGCAACGGCGGCTTTTGCTTGGGCACCAATATCGTTCATTTTAAATATCACTTCTTGCAGTGCTTGTGCAACTTCGTGGCCATGTAATTGAAGCTTGAGTAACCATTCGAGCGAAGGTTGCTCTTGATAGGTGATCATAGGAATCTGTATGGCATTGTAGCGCTCTATTTTCTCATATTGCATATCATGGAGCGGTTGCTGTAATGCATTGATAGTATGCATAGTGTTATGATCGCTGATGGTATCTTTTTCATCAAAAAATGGAATAACTATTGTTCCGTTATTATTGGTAGTAACTTTGACGGCGCAATAGACTTTGTCTGATGATTGTGTCGGAATTTCTGCAATAACGATATGCGGATCTGTTTGATGTTCGTTGTGTGCTGAAGATGTATAGAACGATACGTTCATTTTGTGTTCATCAAGTGAGAATCCAGGATATTTCTGTTTTCCTGATTGAATAGACTTTTGCTCAGCTTTTTCGATCCATTTCACAATAATGTTTTGAATAGCGACGATGCCGATACTTTGAGCATTGGCGAATTCTTGCAATTGAATTGAAAAACCGTTATCCCTGAGAATTTTATTGAGTGTTGCAGCATTGTCCGACACATATGCTTTTAATTCATTGGTTGCGAACATATCATTGGTGAGCGATTGCCGATACGTTGCATAATCAGCAGATAAGAATGCTTGTTGATCGGCATTGACCGGATGTATCTGTTCTGGTGAAAGTTTGAGATACTCGATTGCGGTATCGAGCGCCTTACAAATGGTGAGTGGTGATAAAGAGATTTCGGAATTTTTTGCAGAATGTGCTTGCGGTGAATCCGCTGTTGCAACTGTTCTGGTACTTTGTTGATGATAATAACACCAGCTTCCTATGCCGACGATGAGTATACCGATGCCAAATATTATTCCGTAGTGTTTCATGATTGGTTCCCTAAATCAAATATTTTCTTGCAATTTATTGAGCTGCAGCGCAACGGCCGTGGTGATTTCTTCATAATATGATCTTCGATCAGGATTACATGCTGCTTGAATGAGCGCCCATACGTAGAGTTCGACCTGTCTCATAAATATGTTTTGTTTAATTTTACGAAAGTAGGTGATGTCTGTATCGCCGTAGTATTCTTGGACAACGAGCATGATTTCTTCGTCAGTATAATCATTTGCGGCGCATAATTTTCCTAATTCATCGATGATATAACCATAGCCAGCATATTCCCAATCGATGAGATATATGGTACCTTGCGCATCTTCTAATATGTTTTTGTAATAAAGATCGCCATGGCAGATACCCATTGCCGTATCATCATAGTAATTGTCGGAAAAGTTTTGATATGTTTGTGTCCAAGAATAAATGAGTTGACGGTCGTAGTCTGATAGCACCTGCAATTCCTCAGCGCGTGCAATAATACGTTCATTTTTTTCGAACATGGTGGTAATTGGAGGCGACATTATATTATCGATATAGGTGTGAAGAAGTTTAATGACTTGTACGACCTTGCAAATCATTGGCGCAGTATGCATCTTGTCTAATGAATTGAAGTTTTCTACATAGCGTGATACGAGAATCTGTTCGTCGACATTTGCTGCAAGTAGTTGCGGTGCAATAGTAAGTTTCTCGCCAATTTGATAGTACTTAAGTTCTTGGGCGCGGTTGATACCAAGCTCTTCGGTATGTTGAGCGATACGTAAAACAAAGATAGTTTCGGGAAGCGTGACCTTGAAGGTTCTGTTTGAAGATCCTGGTAAAGGCTCGATTACTCCGTGTGTTCCGATGAGCGGTAACATCAACATTACAACAGCGCAGCTCAATATCATATTTCTTCCCTCGGCAATAATGTGGGCACAACGAGAAGCAGCATACTATTGCTTTAAATCGGCTGTCAAGCAGCTTGCGGGATTACGAGATAACTTCAACAGGTTCAGTTACTGGTTGTTTTTTAGTTGCTACCAATTTAACGATACACAATTCACGAAGGCCATGTTTACCGTGTTCTCGTCCAATTCCTGACATTTTACAGCCGCCAAAGGTTCCCGAAGGAATAACATAATCGGCTCCATTGACGCTGATATTGCCTGTTTTGAGTAAACGGCTTGCACGTGCGGCGAGTTTTTCATTTTGTGTATAAATATATCCACCTAATCCATATGGTGTATCGTTAGCGAGTGCCATAGCTTCTTCAAAAGTATCGAATACAACAACTGGTAATACAGGGCCAAATACCTCTTCTTTCCAAATACGCATGTCAGAGGAAATGTTAGTGAGAATCGTTGGCTGATAATATGCACCGTATATGTTTTCAGGACGGTAGCCACCGGTAATAATTTTTGCTCCTTTATTGAGTGCATCGGTGACTTGTTGGTCAAGGGTGCGTACTTGGCGTTCAGCAACAAGTGGTCCTATGTCAGTTTGAGGATCATTTGCTGGTCCAACATGTTTTTCTGATAAGATTTTGACGAGACCTTCAATAACAGTATCATAACAGCTACGATGCACAATAAGACGTTTAAGCCCATCACATACTTGGCCACTATTCACGAAGCGATTGCAGTAAATTGATTCAATGGTTTCGGAAATATTTGCATCAGCAAATACAATACCTGCCGCAGATCCACCGAGTTCCAAAACGACGGGAATAAATTTTTCAGCGGCAATTTGATAAAGATGTTTGCCAACTTTACTGCTACCGGTAAAATGGATAATGTCTATATTGCTGTTCATAAGATACTCGCCAGTGTCTGAGCCGGCTCCATGTACAACATTAAAGACACCTTTGGGTAGTTTTGTAGTGTTGAGTATTTCTTCCAGCAAAACTCCCATCAGTGGACATTCTTCGGAATGTTTAAATACAACGGTGTTGCCAACGATAAGGTTTTGCATAACACCCCACACAAAATTGCAGAACGGATAATTCCATGCTGCCACCACGCTTGCTACGCCACGCCCTTCAAATGAGAGCGTGTGTGTTTCAGTATCATTTTCAAAGGTGACTTCTGGTGATAACCATTCCTGGGCGTGGTCGAGATAGCCTCTGAGGTACATAAGTCCCGCATCAACATCGATGCGCTTGCAGAGGGTAAGAGGCATTCCGATTTCTTGTGATGATAATGCGGCGATTCTATCGCGCTGTGCAACAAGTTTACCGTATACATCTTCAAGGATAGCAACTCGTTCGGTTATGGTGAGCATCGACCATGAAACGAATGCCTGTTGGGCAAGGGTTACTTTTTCAGAGATTTGTTGGTGTGTGGTGATCTTTACGCTGCCCAATTCCTGATAAGCATTGCTCGGGTCGTATGAAATGATTACCGCAACATGTTCAGTTGCAAAACTGCTTGCATGACAAAAAATCGGGAGCATAATGTACGCGAAAGTGATGATATGATGCATAAAATTGACCTTAGTGTACTATAGTTGAGTGCTGTATATTACACATGATAAGGGATTGTAGGCATTCGTCAATATTTTTTGATTGCGTAGTTTTTGAGACAACGTAAACTAAAAAAATGAGACAAGGCGTGTTATGCAGTATAGAATGTAGTAAGTAAATTCTATACTGCCTTCTATGAATGAGAAAAGGAGTTATGTTAGTATGAAAATGAGATCATCTGCAGGTTTATATACGGTAGTATGTGGGATTATTGTAATGGCCATTTTTGCCACGGGTAGGTATGGGTTCTGTCATCAAGAGCCGGTTCCGCAAGGAGTTATACGGCTGTTAGAACTGACGGGGATTGATTGTCCCCATACACTTGAAGATATTGTTGCAGCAACGCAAAAACATTGGTTACGTAAGCAGGGTACGGAGCGTTGGGATATTGAAGAACATCTGAGTGAGGAAGTTGCTGCAGAGATTTATGATATAGGTAAGTCGCTGGGATATATTGGGCAAATTAAGCCTACTCAAACAACATATAAATATTGCTGCGTACATGGTGGAACAATGGGGCGGATGATCGATCGTGTAAGATTTGCCGAGGAATTAGTTGAATCAGGTATTTGCTTCGAAAAAATAATTTTATTAAGTGGTGAGCGCCAGCTTGGCGAACATGATATAACGCCTGAATTTGCTGAATTACCCGAAGATGAAGCTGCAGGAATGTTACTAATATACGAAGAGTTGGAGGGTCTCGATATGCTACGGTCGATACCGCATGTGCTGGTATCTGCTCCCGCTATTACGACTTCGCAAGGAACGGTTGTACGACCTTCAACACAGCATACATTACGTACATGGATTAATGATTATAAGCCAGAAGATGGCGCCTGTTTATTTGTTTCCAATCAACCATATGTGCAGTATCAGCATAACGTTGCGCAAGTGGAGCTTCCTGAAGGGTTAATTCCTGAGACGGTGGGCTCTGCCGCATCGCCATCGTATGCAGAGACGCCGATGTTATTACTTGATACTGTTGCTCGTATGCTGTATCAGGAGCTTATGAGTTCTAAAACTAAAGGGTGTTCAAATTAAACTTTGAACACCCTTTAGTTTTAACTACTATGATCGAAACTATTATTTTTGTTGGGTAGCGTTGAGTGAAATTTGCAAATTAAATTCAGCATTTTCACCAAAAAGCTTGCGCAATAACGTGAGAACCTGAGGATCTTGTTAAGAGGGTAATTGAATTTGTGCCCTTATGCAACTGCGGATGTTATAAATTGAGAAATAAAAAACTTGCTGAAGTTTAGTTATCATTGATATAGTAACAATACATGAGTGGTAAAGGTATTGTTACTTAAATATAATAGGAAGTCAGTGCTATGAAAAAATTATTTATTATTTCGCTTATGATAACACCATTTGTGGGAGCTTTTGGTGGCTGTTGCAACACATGCTATGATCATCAAGAAGAGGCGACAACAACGGTGACATCGGAAGAACCAACAAAGAATGCATCATGTAAATCATGTCCTGATTGTCGACCAGGTAAGGATGATGATAGAAGTCCTCAAGGCTGTGCCCCATGCTCAGCAGATGGCAAACATGAGCGACAGTGTGGTACCTGTGCAACATGTGGTGAACCAGGGATACAAGCACGTTGTAAAACTTGTCCTGTTGAAAAATAACGATCAATTGAGTTAAGAAGTTCGACTGGTATCATTGTTCATGACGATGATACCAGTTTTCTTTCGATGAAGTCCCACACGCGTTTGCTGTATGCATATTCATTGTCGTACCAACACATGATTTTTGCGGTATTTTCGAGCATGCTACAGAGCGGTATGTCAACAATTGTTGAATGAGAATTTCCTACAAAGTCAGATGACACGAGCGGTTCGTAATTAACATCAAGGTAATAATGGAGATTTCCTTTTGCTGCATCATCGAACCACTTGATCACTGTGGCATACGATGGTGTGTTATGTAACATAACGGTGAGATCGAGAAATGATACTACGGGTACAGGAACCCGTAGTGATAGTCCGGTGGTGGGAATGTGTGGATATAAACGTTTCATAACATCTACAGCACCGGTTCCTGATGGTACAATGTTGAGAGCAGCAGCGCGGCTTCTGCGAACATCGGATGATTTTGGTATGCTATCGAGTAATGATTGTGTGTTGGTGTATGCGTGTACCGTTGTCATATGTAATGAGCTGATTTTGGTATTTTGTTCAAGTATGTGAACAACGGGAACAAGCGCATTGGTGGTGCATGAACCTAATGAAACAATACGATGTTGTGATCGATCGAATAGTTGATCATTGACCCCCATGATGATGGTAATATCGTCGTCGTGAGCAGGGGCGGTAATAATGACGCCGGATGCTCCTTCATTGAGATGAATCTGTGCGCGTTCGCGGGTTGTATAATGTCCCGATGCGTCGATAACCCAATCAACTTCGAGTTTTTTCCAGATGTCTTTTGGAAGATCTTTATCGGCAATAATTTTTATCTGTGTTTCGAGTTTTGGTATGTGTAATATATTATCTTTAATAAAAATGCCATTGAAGGCAACGGGACATTCCATAATTGAATCATACTTGAGTGAATAGATAACAGCATCCGGTTCGGCATCGCCTATGTTGATTGCCTTGATGCAGATGTCTTCGTCAAAATACCAATCCCAGCACATGGTGCGTAAAATTGTTTTTCCAATTCTTCCGAGTCCGTTGAGTGCTATATTGAGCATGATATACATCTCCTGTTTTCATATTCATGTGAGCAGTGTAGTGAAAGTGTGCAGAATTAAGCAACACATTGCAGAACGATGAATTGTATCTCCTGCAAGAATCATGTTACAATCGAGGTGATCAAAGATAGAGATTTTCGGGTGCTTGATATGATTCCTCTCAGACTGTATCTTAAAAATTTTCTCAGTTATGGCAGCCCGGGCCAGACGATTAATCTTGCGCCATATCATCTGATCTGTCTTTCCGGGAGAAATGGACATGGTAAATCGGCATTTCTTGATGCGCTAACGTGGTCGCTCTGGGGACAAGCGCGCAAGACGGCACATTCTGGTAAATCAGATGAAAATTTGTTGAAACTTGGACAGACTGAGATGATCGTTATGCTCGACTTTATGTGCAATAATGTTGTGTATCGTGTGCGTCGAGAATTTAATCGAGAACGTGCCAAAGTCATGTCGCAACTTGATTTCGGTATTGTCGATGTATCGGGTGAAAAGTTTGTGACATTAACCGGAAAAACAATGCGTGATACGCAAGAGCTTATCAATCGTACGATAGGTCTTGATGGTGATGCGTTTCAATGTACCGCATTTTTACGGCAAGGCCATTCTGATGAATTTTCACGTAAGCCACCAAAAGATCGGAAAGATGTTCTTGCAAAACTGCTCGGTCTTGATGTGATTGAACAACTACGGAAAAAAATAACCGAAAAATTGCGTGATATGATGCTGAGCAAACAGCATAAAGAGCGACTTTGTGAGCACCTTACGGGAGAAGTACAACATCATATACAAATGCGCGAAGAGCTAACGCAAGCCGCTCTACGACTTTCTGAGTTGACTCTTGTAGAAACAGAAAAGATGCGACATTTCAAAGAATTGGGTGTTGAGCACACCAAGTTACAAGCAATATTGACGATGCGACGAGATAAAGAAGTACGGATACAACGACTTGAAGATATGATGCTTGCACAGCGGAATCTTTTGGTGCCTACGTTTCAAAAATGGCGTGCGGTTAATCGTCTTCGACGATTATATCAGCATCAGGTATTAGCTGATGAGCATCGAAAATCTTTAGTAGCGGCACGAACAGGTGCGCAACAAGCACGCGAACAGGAACTGATGCTTCGTGATGAAATGCAGATACTGATCGTTACGCGTCGCGAGCGTATGGCAATGATACATCAATCATTTGTGGCAGAAAAAATAACACAACAGCAAAATGTCGACATATTGCAGAAGAAGTTGCAAGAAAAATGTGATGAGCGAGACGGTCTCAAACGGTGTTGTGATAAGCTTATCGAGGAGCAGCGTTTGTGCGGTGCTTTGTTAGAGGCTGCGCTGAAGAAGCGTGACATGTTGCAATATACGGTGCCGCGTGCTCCTGTATTAAACAAAGAACGTATTGTTGAACGATCTGCTCGCTTTCGATCACATAGAGAGTATATTGCGCGGGAACGGGTGTCGCTCCATGAACAATTGGTAGCACTGCAGAATACAAAAGAGGCTGTTTGTACGTGGTGTTTACGCATAGTAACGGTCGATGATGCTGCTGCTATTGTACGACAGATCTCGCGTCGATTAGATCGTCTTGTACGCCATAACGATAAGGTTGAACGCTGCTTAGTGCATCTTGATACGAATCTTGCTCTATGCCGTGAATATGAAAAAAAGATGGAAATATATCAGGGTGACCTGGAGATGGTTTTCGTAACGATCCGTGATTTTGAGCGTCGCCATGAAAAAATAACGCAAGATCTTCATTTTAAAGAAGAGACGATGCAAAAAGTGCAGCAAGAGGGTGAAGAGTTACGTACGCATGTTCAACAGATTGCAGAACGAATTCAAGAGCTGAACAAGCGGGAAGATGCTGCATTACATGATAGTACTTTAGTGCAACTGCATGAGCAAATTGTGAGGTACGAACAAAAAATTGGTCTCTTGGGGCAACCACTGGAGACGTTAGTGCAGATTCAAGCTGCGCTTGATAAGATATCTCAAGATGAATTGCAAGCGGCCCAGGCTCGTACCGACATTGCATTACAATCGGAACGTGTTCAACAAGTTCATACCCTCTGCGGTACGTTGCGTCAGCTGCGAGACCAGCGGCAAGAGTTGCTTGAGGAGCTTAAGGAATACGGCGTCATAGACATTCGTTGTGGAGAAGTTGGAGCGGAGCAGCGAGTGGTGCAAGAGGTCATAACGGTAATGCGTCAAGAGCGTGAGGAATTGATTCGCCGTAAGGGATCATTGGAACAATCATGCCGTCATCTTGAAGCACAGCAGATGCAACTTGCGCAAGAACGTGAAATGTTGCGGACGCTGCATCAAGAGATTGAAGATGATCAGCTTTTGATACAGGCGTTTAGTAAAGATGGTATACAGGGTATGATCATAGAACAGGTACTTCCCGATATTGAGCAAGAGGCGAATTATTTATTGGCAAAATTAACCGATAATCAAACACAATTGCGATTTGAGTCGGTGCGAGAGTTGAAAAATGGTGCCCTCAAGGAAACACTTGATATACAAATTTCTGATGCACATGGTATACGGCCATACGAACTTTTTTCAGGTGGTGAAGCATTTCGCATCGATTTTGCGCTGCGACTCGCCATATCGAAGTTTTTAGCAAAGCGCTCAGGCGCTTCAGTGCAAACGCTTATTATTGATGAAGGCTTTGGCTCACAAGATGAGGAAGGGCTTAACCGTATTATGGAAGCTTTGTATGCCATTCAAAATGATTTTGCAAAGATTATTATCGTATCGCACTTGTCGAGCATGAAAGATCAATTTCCGACACATTTTCATATCCAAAAGGGCCCGCGCGGTAGTTTTGTGCAGGTTGTTCAACAGGGGTAATACTTTTACGCGATTGTCCAGGTATGCCAATTTTATTATTTTATTGAAAATAAACTTGGTAGTATCTTGTTGTATGGTATGATTTTTACATATTATGGCGTGATTATTGAGTGCATTATGAAGTTATTAAAATCATGGGCCATTTTGTTGGTGGTATTGACTGCTGACATAGCGTTGTCGGCTGCTGACATGGTGTTTTCGGCTCCTGCACAGCCATTGAATGCATCGCCTCTTTTTTATTCTAGAAGAGCTCATCGTGAACTTATGGTGAAGAATCATATGATGGGTTATGCAGGGGTATCTGTTGGAGTTCCTGTATTGGCCGTTCTATCGCCCTTATGTGCCGTGTATACTTACTTTATGAAGCCGCCGTATTCTCAATCGCATTATGTTGTATCAGGCATATCTGCTGCGATTTCCCTTGGATTATTTGGTAAGACATGGTTCGATATTTATACAGATGCTTCTATGTTAGTGCAGAGGAGGGATAGAGGGTTTTCGTGGGTACAACTTTTTAAAAGTTCTGCCTTGACAACTGTGCATCATTTTTTTGGTACGCAAAGACTGTTTAAGGAAATTCAACGGGGCAATCTTTGTAAGACCCGCTATGATCAGGGGGCACATTTAAGATATAAGGAGACTCAACAATTTGATGTGCTACGTGGGAAATGTGCGACATTGGATGCGGACCTCTCTCGAATACGGAAACAGAGGGACGGGTACTCTGAAAAGGTCTGCAGCTTGCGGAAAGAAGTTAACCGATTGCGAAAAGATCGAAATCAGTGGCAGGCAGAAGAGGACTTAGTTCAAAGTAGAGCAGAAGGGCAACGGTTGGGACGCATGCCACTTCTCCAAAGAAGGCGGGAAGTCGAGCCAAGCCCTCAACAGCTGCCACGTGAAAATCACTGTGCAGAGTGTGCTGTTATTACGTGTGTTCCTGGAGCGAAATGTCCTCATGGCAAGCCGTTTAACCAGATCAAAAATTCTTAATACATAAAACGAGCTTGATATATTTAAAAGAGCCGTGCGGTGTTATCGACCGCACGGCTCTTTTAAGTGTTATTCAAAAATGTAAGGGGGAGTTGAAGTTTTAGATCGAAGTGATACGAACGATCGTAATCGCTTGACGATGCCCTTGTTGAACGCGGTACTTTTTACGTCGTTTGAACTTTGCGACGAGTATCTTAGCATCGCGATCGTGCTTGATAACTTCTGCCTTGACGGGAGTGTCAAGGAACGGCTGTCCAATGACGATATCGTCTTCTTTAATTTTGCGAAGCAATACCTCATCGAAGACAACCTCAGCGCCAACGGCAGCATCGAGCTTCTCAATAGCCAGCGTCTTT
>Ga0206970_10178_pt1 | contig 17490 bp, 13 predicted proteins | sample Alteio_BWOrgHeat_88_FD_152964 | JGI IMG/M metagenome (GOLD analysis project Ga0206970, IMG submission 152964) | Enriched cells from forest soil in Barre Woods Harvard Forest LTER site, Petersham, Massachusetts, United States -... | ecosystem: Environmental > Terrestrial > Soil > Temperate forest >... | reverse complement strand
TCCTTTTCCCATCCGGGCAGAAGTTCGTTCATCGAGCGCGGATCGAGCAGGGCGCCGCTGAGGCAATGTTGGCCGACCTCGCGCGCCTTCTCGAGGACGTAGATGTTTTCTTTGCTGACCTGGAGTTCCGGGTTGGCTTGGTTGTGCGCGTCAATCAGTTGTGAGAGGCGCAGGGCGCAGGCCATGCCGGCGGGGCCGCCGCCTACGATCACAACATCGGCGTCCATCTGCGGGCGTTCAACACCCGAAAGCGGTTTGCGAAAGACAATCATGTATATGGGGTCCTGTCCGAGGGGACTTGTGAGTTTAGCAGCGCTGATTACGCGCGGGCAAATTTACCCATCCGTACAAAGAAGTAGATGCCGAACTGGAACGATCCGTGGGGTGGGCTAGGACTACAATGCTTTGACTTATGAGTGACGCACTTCCGCTTCGAATTGACGGACTGGTCAAGCGTTTCGGCCAAGTAGTCGCGGTGAATGGAATCTCGCTCGAGGTCGGTGACCGCGAATGTCTCGGGCTGCTCGGGCCGAATGGAGCAGGGAAGTCCACGACCATTCGCAGCATTGTGGGCCGGGTGCGACCGGATGCGGGTACGGTGCGCATTTTCGGAGCAGCAGCGGAGTCGCGAGAGGCGCGCGCGGCGATTGGATGGGTGCCACAGGACCTTGCGCTCTACCCGCTACTCACGTGCCGCGAGAACCTTGACTCGTTCGGGCGTTACCAGGGACTCAGCGGGAAGGCGCTGAGCGACGCGATTAGGTGGTGCTTGAAGTGGTCGACGCTGGAAGATAAGGCCAATGTTCCGGTGAAGGAGTTATCGGGCGGTATGAAGCGCAGGCTGAACATGGCATGCGGGCTGATCCATCAACCGCTTCGTCAAATGGATGGGCGAAAAGGTCGAAGCCGCCGGCATCACGCTCTTTACGGGTTTTGCGGGAAGCGAACTGCTCATTGACGATGGCAAAGTCACCGGCGTTCGCACCGACGACAAAGGTGTCGACAAGCGCGGCGAGCAGAAATCGAATTTCGAGCCCGGCTACGACCTCAAGACCAAGGTCCTCATCCTTGCCGAAGGCCCGCGCGGTTCGCTCACCAAGCAACTTGTCGGCCGCTTCAACCTCGATGAGCATCGCAACCCGCAGACCTACGGCGTCGGCGTGAAAGAGCTCTGGGAACTTCCCGCGGGCCGCGTCGCTCCCGGTGAAGTCATCTACACGCTAGGCTACCCGCTCACCTTTCAGGAGTACGGCGGCGCGTGGATCTACGGAGGCAAAGATAACGTCGTCTCGCTCGGCTTCGTCACCGGCCTCGACTACCAAGACCCACGCATCGATCCGCAGCATGTGCTGCAATCCTTCAAGGCACATCCGTTCATCGCCAAGCTCCTGGAAGGCGGCAAGATGATCCGCTACGGCGCGAAGTCTCTGCCCTACGGCGGATGGTGGGCGCTCCCGCCGCTCGCAGGCGATGGCTGGATGATCATCGGCGACTCCGCCGGCTTCCTCAATTCGCAGCGCCTGAAAGGCATTCACCTCGCTATCAAGAGCGGCATGCTCGCCGCCGAGTCGGCCTTCGACGCGATGCTCGCCAACGAATTCTCCAAGAAGCAACTTCAGTCGTTCCCCGACAAAGTAAACGACAGTTGGATCCGCACCGAGCTGTGGCCCGTCCGCAACTTCCACCAGGGCTTCGAGCACGGCTTCGTCCCGGGCATGATGCACACCGCGCTTCAGCAGATCACCGGCGGCCACGGCGTCATGAACAAATATCCCGCGCATGCCGGTCACACCAAGATGCTGCCGCTTTATGAAACGCTCGGCTACGGCGATCGTCGGCAGCAACTTGTTGGCCCGTCCAAAGGCGACGGTAAACTCACCTTCGACAAGCTCACCGACCTCTATCACTCCGGCACCAAGCACGAAGAAGATCAGCCCGCGCACCTCGTCATTCACGACACCAATATCTGCAGCACGCGTTGCACGAAGGAGTTCGGCAACCCCTGCACCAACTTCTGCCCCGCGAATGTTTACGAGATGGTGGATTCGCACGACGTCCCCGGCGGCAAAGAAATCCACCTCAACCCGTCGAACTGCGTCCACTGCAAAACCTGCGACATCATGGATCCCTACGAGATCATCACTTGGGTTCCGCCCGAGGGCGGCGGCGGCCCAAACTACGACGGCATGTGACCCTTCGCAGGTGGAAGTTTTGAAAGGGCGCGGCTTTAGCTGCGCCGACGAGCCCGTTTGACTGAGATGCGGCTTTAGCCGCTGAGGAAAATCGGATCCACTTTCGGGAGCCTTCCAGTAGCCGGTTCAGTCTTGCCGCATTTGCACAAGCTGCCCACGAAAGGTTCGGGACTCGAGCACCTGCGAACGTTGCAATTTCGCGAACTGTGGCGACTTATTCCGCCCCCGCCCCCACCACCGCTCCACCCTTGATCACCATTTCTATCGTCCGCGTATTCGCAATGTCCTTCAGCGGATTCTCCCGCAGCACCACCAAATCCGCCGTCTTCCCCGCTTCAACGGTTCCTGTCTCGTCATCTTTCCGCATGAACTCCGCTGCATCGAGCGTCGCTGCACGTAGCGCCCACGCCGGTGACAGCCCAATTTGCACTAGCAGTTGCAATTCACGATGTAGTGTTGGCCCCGGAAAATTCATCACGTCCAGCGAATCGCTCCCCGCCAGCATTCTCACGCCGCGCTTATGCAAGAACGTCGCGATCCGCTGGTCCCCCTTCCACTCTCGCTGAAGCAGTTCCATGTGCGCATCTGAGTTTTCTGCGCGAAGTTTCTCCGCCGACCAATCCTCCTGCAGTTTTTCCGGCAGCCGCTTCAAATATCCCTCGTCCCTCCCCGCGGTCGTGACATTCGCCGCAATCTCTTCCGCTACCAACGTCGGCACCAGCCACGTCCCGTGCTTCACCATCGCGTCGGCGACAGTCGCACAGTTCTTCTCGTCGAAGTCGTCCTCCGCAGCATTCACAGCCTTGTCGTACGCGTCCGGCTCTTTAGAGTCGAACGCCGCAAACAACTTCTCCCGCATTTCTTTCGGATGCCCCGAACAATCCAGCGCCAGCACACTCCAGTTGATGTGCTCAATGCTTCGCTGTCCTGCCGCTGTCGCCTCCTGGACCGTCACGCCAAAAGGCAAGTGCCCCACGAAATCAAGGTGCTGCTTTTTCGCTTCTTCACTCAACGGGTAATACGCCGCCCGCGGGATGTGCAGGATCTTGATGAAATCCACTCCCTGCGCCTTCAACTCATCCACGGCCTTCACGCCATCTTCGGCCGTCCGTACCGTGCGTTGTTCCGGCGCGCTCGATTGCTGTGTCGTCAGCATTGGCCCGCCGAAGTACAAATTCGGCCCCGGTCGCGCTCCACTCGCAATCTCCCCGCGCCACTTCCTCATCGCCTCGAGATCACTGCCCATGTCGCGGGCCGAGGTAATTCCGTATTGCAGCAATTGGTCGAGAAGCACGCCACTCCACGTCGCATTCGCGCTCACGCCAGCCAGATGTACGTGCACATCCCACAGTCCCGGGATCACAAACCCGCCCGTGTGCAGCACCGCGGATCGCTTATTTAATTGCGCAGCCGCAACCACGCTGCGAATCTTACCGCCCTCGATCACCACATCCTGGTGCTCAACGATCCTTCCCGCCCGGACATCCACCACGCTCACGTCGTGCAGCATCGTCCGGCTCTGCGCAGCACACTGCAGCCCGAACAACAACACACCCCAGCTCAGTCGTCTCAACATCGCGCCGCAGTGTAACCCACTCATTCCCCAGTCTTGTCCGTGTCACGTCGAACACCGCAAATCCGGGGATAAACCCCCGGGTCACATAAGTTATTCCCCCGAGTAACCGAAAATCGATTACCTGTTTGTTACCGCAGTTATATTTACTTTTCAAAGGTATGGCGTCATTATCTTCCCCGTAAGTTCGGCAGTTCTGGGGGAGGGCTGCCGTCGGCGCCCTGTGGCGAAAGCCCGGGGCGTTTGATTTTTTTGGCGGAACTTGTCGCACCGCAAATCTTCCCGCCCCATTCTGGTCTCATCTCGGTGCGAGTTCCTGGCCTGAGTCCAAACTGAAGATTCCACCATCTAATCGAAGTGATAGGATGAATTTTCGGCCTAAGGGTGCAATCCGGGCCGTATGCAGTCCACCCGGAATCCGGGGTTCTATCTCAGCCTGGAGGCGCAATGGCAACTGACACAATCGTTGAAGTTACAGATTCCAATTTTGACCAGCTCGTTTTGAAGTCTGATAAACCCGTCCTCATTGATTTTTGGGCAGCCTGGTGTGGCCCTTGTAAGGCCCTCGCGCCCATCGTCGACGAAGTGGCGCATTCGTACAACGGCAAGGTGACGGTCGGCAAGATGGACGTCGACAAGAACGCCGCGACCCCCTCCCGTTACGGCATCCGCGGCATCCCTACCCTGCTGCTGTTCAAAGACGGCCAGGTGCAGGAACAGATCGTCGGCTACGTCGCCCGCGAGAAGATCGAGCAGGCTATCAACAAGAGCCTGTAAAGCGCCCCCCGAAAAGTTCAAGCCCAGCCCTCATGGCTGGGCTCTCTGTTTTACGATACGAAATCATGAACAACGAACAAAGCATCGCTTTCATCCGCGACTTCCTCGAAGCCTGTGTTCGTGCTGAACCGGATGAGTTTGCAAGCTACTTCACCGATGACGCGGTTTGGTGGAATTCTCCGTGGAAGCCGGTCAGCGGTCGCGCTGCCATCCGCGAGACGCTTCGTCGCGGCGCTTCAATGATGAAGGCGCTCCCTTGGCGGCTGGAACACATACTGGCCCATGGCAACATCGTCATGACCGAGCGGGTGGACAATTTCCTGGTCGAAGAAACGCCGGTCAGCGTCCCGTGCATGGGAATTTTTGAATTACGCGAAGGGAAAATCGCGGCTTGGCGCGATTACTGGGACCTTCAGGAGTTTGAAAAGCAGTTGCCGCCAAAGACCTAGCGGCCACCCCTGTCACCCTGAGCGGAGTTTCGCAAAGCGGAATGCAGTCGAAGCCCCTACCTCTACAAAGATTACCGATGCCTCGGCAACACCGGTTCCTTCACGCCCGGCAATTCTTTCGCTTCCGCCGCGCTCGCCTGGTCAAACTTTCCATCGGTGGTGACCTTCATCACCATCAACACCTTGTCGTCAATGTTCTTTCCGCCGACCGAGAACGTTGTCACTTCTTCCAGCACCGCTTCCACAATCGCCTGCGCGTGCTTCGACCGATGCCGCGCCACCGACTCCGCCAGCCGCTCCGTGCCGAACTCTTCGTCCTCGAGGTTGCTCGCTTCTTCTATACCGTCGGTGCAGCACACCAGGATGTCGCCCGGCTCCAGCTTCACCGACCCGCGGTTGTACTCCGCGTCCGGGAACAAGCCAATCACCGTTCCGCCATCTTCGAGTGTCTTGAACTCCCCCGTCGAGCCCTTCACCAGGATCGGAGGCACGTGTCCCGCGTTGATGTAGTGCAGCCCGCCGCGACGAATATCCACCAGCCCCAGGAAGATGCTCAGGAACTTCTCTGACTTCGTGTCATTGAAGATCATCTCGTTCAGCGAGATCGTCAGCACTTCCAGCGAATGCAGGTGCATCACCAGCGCGCGCAGTGTCGCCTGCAAATTCGACATCACCAGCGCCGAGCTCACACCTTTGCCTTCCACGTCAGCAACAACAATCAACAGCGTCTGCGGACCAAGGTTCAGGAAGTCGTAGTAATCGCCACCGACCTCGTAGCACATGTGGTTTATCACCGCGATGTCGTATCCCGGCACCACCGGCGGCGCCTCCGGCAAAAGGCTCCGCTGGATGTTCCTCGCCACCGCAAGATCCCGCTCCATGCGCTGTTTCTCCAGTGCCTCGCGATGCAGCCTCGCGTTCTCCAGCGCCATCGCCATGTGGCCGGTGAGTTTGGTCAGAAACTCCTGGTCTTCCGGCGTAAAGCGTCCATGGGTCGTCTGGTTCAACAACTGCAGCACGCCGACAATCTCATTGTTATGGTGACGAATCGGAAGGCACAGCAGCGACTTCGTCGTGTAGCCCGTCTTCTGGTCGAAGCTGCGATCGAAGAACGGCAGCGTGTACGCATCCGCCACATTGATAATCTCGCCGGTTTCCGCCACGCGTCCCGCCACCCCGCGCCCGAAGGGCACGCGCAGTTCCTGGTGCTCCAGTCCCGACGCCACAATCGACCACAATTCCTTGTGCGCTTTATCCACCAGGAACACGCTCCCGCGGTCGGCCTTCACCTCGGTGCGCGCAATCTTCATGATCAGCTCGAGCAACTCCGCAAGATCGAGCGTCGAGTTCAGCAGCCGCGTCGCTTCGAACAGCAGCGAGAGCTGCGTGATCGTCTTCTGGCTATCCTCCGCCGAGAACAATTGGTGCAGCGCGATCGCGCTGGCGTCGGCAAACGTTTGCCACCAGCCCTTCTGCTCATCGCTCGCCAGATTCTGCGAGGCGTTCACCACCACTCCGAGGCACTGGTTGCAATTCACCAGCGGATGCACCGATACGAAAGCCAGCGAACTCGTTGGTTCCTGCGCCGAAATCTGTTTGCGTTCCGTGAACGCCTGGCCGATCGGGTTCCCTTCAACCGAAATGCGCAGGGTGTTGTGCTCCGCTGCCGCACCCGCTGCACTCGCCAGGTTCAGGTTGTCACTGCCGTCATACAGCCAGAGCTCCGAACGCACCGCCCCGAAGTTCGCCACCATCAGCGTGGTGATCTGCGAGATGAGGTCGTTCTGCGAACGCGGCGCAGTAATGTGTGTGATCGCGGTTGCGAATGCCTGGAGGAGGTCCTGCTGTCCGCTGGGCACGGTGCCAGTTGCCTTCACGAATGGAAACCTTTCGGAGACCGGGGACGTGCGGCCGAATGCGCTCACCGCTCCCGGAGCAAGTGCCGATAACTATATTGCGCGCACCGTGCGAAGTAAATAGAAGGAATGCGTCAAACCCGCGTCTCTGGCTCGTTATAATGGCAATTTCATGCCAAACTTCGCACCTGTTGAAGAACAACTCGCCTATCTGAAGAAGGGCGCCGCCGAAATCATTCGCGAAAGCGACCTCCGCGAGCGCCTCGAAAAGTCGCGCCAGTCCGGCAAGCCCCTCCGCGTAAAGGCCGGCTTCGACCCCACCGCCCCCGATCTCCACCTCGGCCACACTGTCCTCATGCGCAAGCTCAAGCACTTCCAGGACCTCGGCCACACCGTGATCTTCCTGATTGGCGACTTCACCAGCCTCATCGGAGACCCCACCGGCCGCGTCGCCACCCGCCCTCCGCTCACCCGCGAGCAGATTGACGAGAACGCCGAAACCTACAAGGCCCAGGTATTCAAAATCCTCGACGGCGCTAAGACCGAAGTGCGCTTCAACAGCGAGTGGCTCGGCAAGCTCGACTACGAAAAGCTCATCCGCCTCACCGCGAAGTTCACCGTCTCGCAAATGCTCGAGCGCGACGACTTCCACAAGCGCTACATGGAAGAGAAGCCGATCGCGATGCACGAGTTCCTTTACCCCGTGGCCCAGGCCTACGACTCCGTCTGCCTCGAAGCCGACGTCGAACTCGGCGGCACCGACCAGAAATTCAACCTGCTCATGGGCCGCGAACTCCAGCGCCACTACAACCAGCCGAGCCAGATCGTCCTCACCATGCCCCTGCTCGAAGGCACCGACGGCGTGCAGAAGATGTCGAAGAGCTACGGCAACTACATCGGCATCACCGAGTCGCCGGAGCAAATGTTCGGCAAGGTCATGTCCATCAGCGACCAACTGATGTGGCGTTACTACGAACTCCTCACCGACGTAAAAACCGAAGAAATCGAAGCGCTGAAGCAAAAGGTCGTCGCCGGCGAAGCTCACCCGATGAAGGTGAAACAGGAGCTCGGCAAGATCATCATCAAAGACTTCCACTCCGCCCAAGCCGCCGAAAACGCCGCCGAAAACTGGTCGAAGCAATTCCAGAAGAAAGAAGTGCCGGACGAGTTGGAAGAAGTCGCTCTCACCGCAGCCGACATCGGTCTCGACGGCGGCACCAGCGTCCGCCTCGATCGCATCCTCGCCAAGTCAGGCCTCGCCGAGTCCGCCACCGACGCCAGCCGCAAAATCAAAGCCGGTGCCGTCAAAGTCGACAGCGAAGTCGCCAATGCTCCGCACCTGGACATCGCCGGCCTTCCCGCCACCTGGGTAATCCGCGTCGGCAAACGCATGAAGCGCGTAACCGTCAGCTAACGGAGTTTTCCATTACGCGTGAAGGGGCACGTCTTCAGTTCCTGGCCCCTGCCCGCGGCCACCCCCCACCGCTCCGTCCCTCGCATCGCTCTTCCTTGTCATCCAGAGGCGCGTCTCTCCCGCCGAAGGATCTGCTGTTCGCCCTTCTTCGATACCCAAGTGAGATACGAAGAAGTTACTTAGAAGGACAACTCTGCTCGTAAGCTGCCGGTTCCTACTCGCTACCTTTGCAAGGCTTCAAAGGAGCCTCCATGCGCCGCCGTCACCTTCTCACTCTGTTACTCACCGCTACTTCCCTCCCCTTAACCGCGCAGATCACCTACAAGGTCACGCCCTTCGACGAAGGAGGCCGGAACGTTGTCTCCGCCGACTTCAATCGCGATGGACGCCCTGATCTGGCCTACCCAAACACTGGTATCAGCGTCAAGCTGAACACCGGGGACGGTTCTTTCGGCAACACCCTCTCCACTCCCGCCGCGGACGACAACGACAGCGCCTTTCTCCTCGCCCTTGACGTCAATGGAGACCAATGGCCCGACCTCCTGCGCCTCAGCGAAACCGCGGATATCTTCCTCAGCAATCACGACGGCACCTTTACCCAGGGCCAGAGCCTGAATTTCCCCAGCTATGCGAGCAGCGCGCGCGCCGGAGACCTGAATGGCGACGGCAAAGTCGATGTCGTTCTCTTCAATAAGACCCGGCTCCAGGTCTTCCTCGGCGATGGCGCCGGGGGATTTGTCCCCGGACAGGTGCTCACTTTTGCAGAAACTCCAGCCGCCTCTTACGCCCCGCCCTTCGAGTTGGCGGACATCAATGGCGACGGCAAGCTCGACCTGGTCTTCGTGGAACCCGCCAAGCTCGTGATCTGGCCGGGCACTGGCACCGGCCACTTTGGTCAGCCATCCTTCATCGCCGATCCCACCGGAGACCCAGCCAACCATGGGCTTCTCCAGTTCGTGATCAGTGACTTCAACAATGATGGCTATCCGGATCTCTTACTGTCCGCGAGAAATTTCGTTTCCTGTAACGACGGCCACAATTGTGGAGTCGCGGAAAACTTCATTTATCGCAACGATGGCCACGGAAACTTCACGCGGATCCATTCGTTCCAGGCCGGCCCGGACGCCGCCCTCGTCACCGCCGCCGACCTGAACGGCGACGGCAACATCGACCTGCTCTTCTCCGAGGACAATCCCGATCACCCGATCAACTACTACGTTCTCGGCGCGGGCAACGGGACCTTTGGCGCCCAGACGCAAGCCGAAAGCGCCACCCAAACCATGGTTCGCGACCTCAATCTCGATGGACGCAACGATCTCGTCCTCTCCAATTCATGGGGCGGCAACATGCAAGTCCTCATCGCGACGAACGGATACGTGAATTGCCCGCCGCCGGGTTCCGCGAACTTGGCCGCCAAGATCTGCGTGCCGGCTACGGCGAGCGCCGCGTCTCCCTTGCTGGTGCGAGCCAGCGGTAACTCCCCGCTGGGCTTGAAACGGATCGAGATCTGGATAGATGGGAAGAAAGCCGCACAGAAACTCGACAGCCAGATCGGCAAGCGCTTCACCCTGTCGCCAGGAACGCACCGCATCGCCGTAGTCGCGGTCGATCAATACCTGGGAACGGCAACCACCGTAAAGAACGTAACCATCCAGTAGAGACGTTCGAGAAGTGGGGCAGAAGAAATTCTGCCCCTAATCCAGTCTTCCCAAAATTTGTTCCTGCCAAACGGCCAGCCCACATCACTCTGTCCCTCACATCGCTCTCACTTGTCATCCAGAGCCGCGTCTGTCGCGCCGTGGGATCTGCTGTTCCCCCAAAGCCACTATTAACTCGTTAGTAGAGGTACCCCTCCCCCACCCCTACCCTGTTTTCAGGAACTTACCCCATGCAAAACTCGCAAATTCCTCCATCCAAAGATAGTTACGCGTAAATTCCTCCAAACACAGGCACTTAAGTACGATAGTTGCAGAGTTCCTTAACCATCCGCCGCGCCGCGATGTTAACGCATGCGTTAACGCCAGTTCCCAAAGATCGCTAGAGAGGCCAATGCCCCACATGCTCAGATTAGCTGGATCGTGTCACGAAGAATGTGATGGGTGAGGGGGATGGATGTGAGGAGGGTCACAAGGAAATTGGGGAATGTCCCGTCTGTCCCCGCATTTCCCCCCACATCTCCCATACCGAACGCTTCCCGTTGTGGTCGCCTTCAGTGGGAACGCTTTCCCAGATCGGTCTCCCGATTCGGAAGGTTCTACGCACCGCGATCGCACCAGGACCGAATCATCGGTACTTCGCACTTTCAGGTGATGGCTGGAACACCTTCATTTCTCGGGGTATTTCGCAGGTTCCCAAAATTGTAACGGAAAAACTTGAACTGATCAGAGGAGAACGTCGCTCTGGACACAGCAGTGCATTTACACGAGCTCGTTGTGGAACTTTGCTCGTGGAGCGACGAAATGATTGGCCATGGTGTCCTCGTATCGAAATCGATGACTCTCACCTATGTGTCTCTGCTGTTGCTGCTGTCGTTCGCAGGCTGCGGAAAAGAACGCGTCCCAAGTGTCAGCCCCGCCAAACCGGACTATGTGTCGCTAAATTCGACTGCGTGGTACATCATGTACAGCGGCGGTATGCCACAGCACCCATTTCCGGCGCAAGATGCAGCATGGTCGATGCCCCTCCCCACAGCGCCGGGTTCTGTTCATTATGTCCAAACCCCCTTTCAATCCTCGTTCGCTCCGAAAATGATCACTATCACTTTTCGTCTGAACTCTTCGCAGGACGCGGCATACAACGGGTTGGTCGATCCGGACGCGGGGGACCCCGCGACGTTCCACCTTTTCTTGGAGAGACAGGGCGACGATTTGACCAAGGAATGCTACCGCTGGTGGTCGAAGGATGGAGGCTACACCCTTGGGTCGGAAGATAACAGCGTCGTTACAATTCAAGTACCGCTCACGTCCGATAGGTGGACAGACGTGGATGGAAACCACAACGAAGAGGAGTTCAACCGAACGCTGAACAATCTCGCGTGGGTCGGAATGACGTTTGGTGGTCGTCGGTATTGGGGCCACGGTGTCAACATGGCATTCGGCTCCGCAGACTTCGTGCTCCTCGACTTCCGTTTGGAGTAAAGTCTTTTTCCCCATGTACAGATGACCTTGGAAGGCGGCGAACGCGTCTTCAAAAGCCCAATGGCAGCCTTCCCCAGCAAGCAAGAAAATAACCAGTTGCGGTGAACAGGCCTTCAATGCGGGGGGCTCACGAGACGACACAGCCAAAGATGACTCCGAGGCAAAACGCCAACGTGCAAAGGAAGATCAGCGCTGGCCAAATCATCGCCGGTGTGGAGCGTGGATAGTCCCATTGCGAAGGATAATAGCGATCATCACACTCATGGAGTGTTTGCGCGGAACGGGTTGGAAGCGCGCGAGACGCAGCGTCATTGAGAGCGACAACATAAACCTCGGACTGTTCTCTTGCTCTGAACATGAGAGAGAGATCGTCAAAAACGATCGGGAGCATTAGGCCCGCGCGTCTGATAAATGGAATCGGTTGTCCCACTACAGTGGGAATTACGAAAGATTCGCGGAATGACGCATAGCTCCGTGATATGGGTCACCAACTGGCCGTGAACCTTGGTGCTATAACTGGCATGTCGCTGAGCGAATCAAGTTGTGCCCAACGAGAATTTCCGCTTAACCAACGATCTTTCAACTCCTCCGTGCGGGAATATTATTAATGACACATCGGGCCACTGCTCTTATCCGTAGTTTTAATTCTGGGTCACTACCATCAATTTTGCGGGCTGACGACGGGAACCACTATCTGGTCAAGTTTCAGGGCAACCCACAGGGAAGCTCTGTCCTCGCGAGAGAATTAGTATGCTCTCGCGTCGCGCACGCCCTTGGGATTCCGATTCCCGACTTTGCACCAATCGTCGTAAGCGAAGAATTCATCTTCGCCAATCATCGATCTTTCCGAGACCAACCCTCGCATTTCATCCCATGCCCCGGAATTCACTTCGGGTCCAAGCTCGTGGCCCACGATCTGGTCGGTCAGACATATGACGTGATGCCGGTTGCAATGGCATGCAAACTTCGAAATCCTCAGGCCCTGCCTGCGATGACCGCTTTTTCTTTTTACGTAGGCAATATCGACCGCATTCAGTACGTGTTCTGCAAATTGCCACGAGAAAAGCGGTATCGCGCGACGCTCATTGATTTCGGCTTTGCGTTCGGCGGCCCAAGCGGAAGCATTCCCAGCACCGTTCGCAATTCCATGCTGCCGCCCTCGCATCTTATTTTCCCGCAGTATTGGCACGAGATGAATCTCGGGTGGCTATTCTCTAAAATCGAGCACCTCGATCCAATTTGGCTGACGTCTCTGACCGAGGACATTCCTTCTGAATGGTTGGATGATCCTATTGTTGAACGATTTCGAATACTGCAAGCGCTGTTGATCCGACGCGCACTCGTGCGAAGTCAGATGAGCGAAGCATGTGCAAGTCTTCGTCCCCGGCTTCGTTCAAAACGAATCGGTTATTATGGTTCGAAATGGATGACCGCACCGCCGATGAACTAATCTGCCGCCAACTCCAGTACTTTCCCTCGGCCACGAGTGAGGTAGGAATTGTCATTGGAATTTTCGCGTCAGACGTGGCCGGTCACTACCAGTTCGTCGGAATACGCGATTGGTCGGCAATCAGTCGGCTCGATCCGCACGCCGATCTGACCTACCTGCAGGCCCTCATAGAAGAATGTGCTGAGCGGACAAACGGATTGCTGAACGAACTGGCCGGCGCGGAGTTGGGCGTGCGCCTCAGCGACTCGTACCGCGTCAGGCAGCGAGAGTTGCTCGAACATCAAAGGGCCACAATCGGACAGCCGACCGCGGAACGTTAGCCGCCGGTGTTCCGACGACTGCCGCTTGCAACTTCCAAGTTGCTCTTGCCCAGGGCCAAGGAAATCTTCGCAATCCTTGCCGCGTACTCACGTCCAGTGCATTCCCGAGCAATCCTCCGCCGCACCTTGCATTCTGAAGTGCAGGCGCAATTCAGACAAATTGAGTACGCATTCTGTTCCCGCATTGGTCTCCCACATCGGTTCGACCGTTCCATTCCGGGCAACCGAAGTGGGAACCGCATGCAAGCATCTTGCGGCGAGAGTTTTATTGCGAACTCAGATGGGCAGCGCAATGACCAGATCAGCCATGCCGTGCGCCATTGACGGTGGTAATCAGGCACGCGATCTCCCAAATAGCGCGCCATCGTTCGCGATCACGCCTATCGCGATTTCGGAGCCTGTGGTACTGCGATTGCACATTAAAGAATTGCAATCTTGCAACAGACCGAATTCCACCGCCTCATGCGGACGACTCTTCCAAGGAATCAGTGACGATGACGATATCAGAGAGAGAGAAAAGCAATCAGGATTCTCGCCAAGCGACCTCCTGCGACGAAAAGCTATCGGCACGCTCAAAAGCGGCTCGGGCAATGGTGGAGAACATGCCGACGGAGAGTGCCAGCATTGTCCTGCAGCGGCCGGTGCTAGACGAAGTGACGGCCAAGAACCGGACGGCAGCTGATTGTGTTCAGCACCGACCCGTCCCGCTCGCTTCCTACTTCGTGGGTGCAGAGGGCGACGAAAGAGCCGTGAATTGCGACGGTCCGGAGAACTTTGAGGATGCGGTAGACCGCTATCGCGACCTTTCGAAGGATACTGAGTACGAGGACGAAGATGACGCGGGTCCAAACGAATCCGAACGCAAACTCATGCAGACTTTGGTTAGCGCGCACGGCCATAAACGGCCACAACTCCCTCAAGCAACGTCCTTCCCTCTCACACTTACGCCTTGCCTCAACAGGCCGCAGAGCCGCCTGCCGACAAGCTTCTGGCTAGGGGACGAAGTTATTGGCAATGGAATTGAGTGGTTCTCCAGCCAATTGCCAACTTGGCAATTCTCCTTCGAAGAATCCCATCCATTCCTGGCAGAATATTCTCACCTCGCGGCCCCAATACTCGAAGAACTGCTGAAACATGGAGTACTCGAGGAAAAGGGTAGCGATTTCACCATGACACGTTTTGGGGTTAGCTTGCGCAGAGCCTGGAACGAGATGAAGGGCAACGCTATTCGACTACAGTTCCCGAGAACGTACGTTTGGCCATATCAAGACGACTATGTCTCGGACACCCCGCTCGACATGCTCGTGGCAACTTGGTTGAGCCAAGAAACCGCATTTCACACTGCGGTCACCGGTGCACTCGAAGACCGACACGGTAAGATGCACACCCTCGACACTGCCGGTTACCTATATTTCATTCGCAAGGCTCTTCTGCTCTGGTGCGACGGAATGGACACCTTCCTTTCAGATGAGCTATTAGCCCAAATTCTTAGCTTCGCGCCCCCCAAATTTCTGGCAATGCTCCAGAGATCCCGGAACGGTTGCCCCGTCTATCCGGGTTTGAGAGCGGTGCCGGCGCAGCCACCACGGCCGGCGGGCCCCTTCGTTCGATATATGAGAGAGAAGAAGCTGCCAGACGACTGGAGTTTGATGTAACTCCGACGCTCACTTGTAAGGAAACGGCGAGCCTGTGCGGTGCGATCCGGCGACTGCGCATCCGCGATGAAGGTGTTCCGTGTGACAAACTCATACCCACAACTAGAAATCACAAAAACAAAACCAAAAATCACAAACACGAAATGGCGGGTGGCCCACATCTGTCCCTATTCCCCTTACAGAAATGCGGAGAAATGCGGAAGGGAAATGCGGGGGGAAATGCGGTGAATGCGGGGACAGACGGGACATTCCCCAATTTCCTGGTGACCGACCTAAGATTGTCGAGTTCTCCATCGAAAGGCCCCTCCCTAAGATTTCGCTCAGAACCGGAGCGAAATCTTAGAATGGGGCACTCACAGGTTCACAGAATGGATTAGGTGGATCAACCCGGCGATTCGGCTCTTGAGCGCTGCCGACGCAATCCTCACACTAATTGACATCTTGGCGCTTGCCATTCCTTCGCGCCTGCATTACAACACCCACACTACCGGACAACAGGCTCCATGTTCCCCATTCTGGGTAACCTCGATCTGCTCCCATCCCTCGCGGGAGTACAGGGCCATTGTAAGCATTGCGAACAGGCAGTTGAACGAGCGTGATGCTCGGAGACTGCCCTTATCTCCACCCTTTTCCGCAAAAGACTACCTAAGGAGTTGGACAATGAGCAATCTGCCCAAGAGAGTCCTTTTCGCGTTTGCGCTATGCGTTTTGGTTCTCGTTTCAGGCGTCCAGGCCCGTGCCGATGACCCGCATAAAAGGCCGGTCATCGTCAGTGCCCAGGCAAACTTCGTCACCAACACGATCACCATCACCGGAAATAACTTCGGCACCCACGCACCGAGCGTTACGCTGGATGCGACCACCCTTACGCTCGTCAGCAACACCAACACGCAAATCGTTGCCAACCTTCCGGCGGGTATCCTGCCTGGCAGTTACAGCCTGACGGTTGCCAAGGCGGAACCTTCGGGTCACCACGACAACGACGACAAAGACGATGTCGCCACGCTGGACGTGACGCTTGGCGTAACCGGGCCACAGGGCCCGCAGGGAATCCAAGGCCCGCAAGGCATTCAAGGGCCGCAAGGTGCAACCGGTGCTACCGGAGCTCCGGGGCCGGCAGGACCAACCGGTGCTACGGGAGCAACCGGGCCGGCGGGACCAAGCGGTCCGACGGGACCTACAGGTCCGGCAGGGGCTGCAGGAGCGAATGGGGTGAATGGCGGACTGGTGTTTTCAGCGAACTCGCTGTTTGAGAGCAATCCGGTGACGGCTGTCGGCTATGCGGTTGGGGTCAATCCGTTTCTGGAGAACACCGGCCCCCTCACCATCATCCCCGAGACCATGCTCGCAGTGCCTTCGGCGTGTACGGCCGCGCATTTTACGGTGACCGTAATCGGCGCCGCTGGGACCTCAACGACTACGGCTTTCCTGGGCACCACGACGGATCCTACGGGCAACGCGAACGAAGGAGGAGCTTTGAGCTGCGTCATTACCGCGAATAGCGGCGCCCCAGTCTCGTGCACCTCGTCTTCGACCTCCAACCTGCCTGCCGGATCCTATGTGAACTTCGTGGTGGAGGGGTTCACGCATCCCCCGGACTTTTCCGGTGCGCGCGCGTTCCTGCGCTTCATTTGCGAGAATCCTGCCACTTCGGCCCCCGCAGTGCGAGGGGCAAGCAAGTCGAGCGCGAAGAGCACATCCGGAGTAGTCCTGGAGAACCTCATACCCTGACCGAGACACGGCAGGTGGTCCACCCAATAGCGTTCATAGAATGAATTGGGTGGGCCACCCGTGGCCGTCCAAATTCCTTGCACGGATGACCGAACGCTGCGTTTCAACCGTGACCGCGGGGCAGCGGCCCGTGTACCAATCCGTTAACAAAATCCTTCCATTTTCTGTACCACCTTTGCGGCAAACGCGACGACAACGACATTTTCCGCTCCAGGATCGCGTTTTATCGCGGCTTTCGAAAAAAACACCGGGGCTGGATGGGTGACAGAAAACGGCATGAACCTGCAAATCGTCAATGAACAAGCACTTGCGAGAGTATGTTAACTAACTTCTAACTTCGGGTTTTGTGGGGAGTTCTCGGTGTTTCTTTGGGTTTCACCGTGTGCCAAAAACCTAAAAATCGCAGATCCTGAGAAAGCATTACGCCGCGCGTCTTACCGGAATAATTTCGGCCCGCTCTCTTCTCCGCAACACCTCTTTCGCAATCACTCCTGCGACGACGAACCCCACCGGAGCCACCACCGCCCAGCCTTCCATCATGTGCCACTGCGCCATCACCACCGCGCGTGCCGTCGAGTCCGGAACATGCGGGAAGCCCTTCAATAGCGCCGCAGGATCGAACACAAAGCGCTCGGCGCCCGCGATGCGCTCACCCAATCGCAAGAACGGAATGATCAGAAAAATCTGGAACGGCAGCGCCGCATAGTTTCCCATCTGGATAGGCGCCTGCCGCAAGCGCAGCACCCGCGCGAGCAGCACGCATGCCAGCGTAGTTACACCGAGCAGCGGAAACATTCCGACCGCAAATCCAAGGGCGATCGTCCAAGCGGTCTTCGCGGCTGAATCGCCAACGCTGGTGCGCTCAATCATGCTTTGTTGGATGCAAGGCCGTGGTGCAGCTTCTCGCGAATTTTCGTCCCACGCTCCCGTGCGCAA
>Ga0206970_10177_pt1 | contig 17524 bp, 15 predicted proteins | sample Alteio_BWOrgHeat_88_FD_152964 | JGI IMG/M metagenome (GOLD analysis project Ga0206970, IMG submission 152964) | Enriched cells from forest soil in Barre Woods Harvard Forest LTER site, Petersham, Massachusetts, United States -... | ecosystem: Environmental > Terrestrial > Soil > Temperate forest >... | reverse complement strand
TTTTTAGTAATTTTAGCGCGGTCGCTCCGGTTTTCCCCCGAAGTTATTTTCATTGTTAATTAATCATTATAATATTTAAATGAAAAAAGTTTTATTGTTATTAAGCGGGACGTTTTTGTATTGCGGTATAAGCATAGCCCAGCCTGTAGTGAATGCCACAAATGCCAGCCCCGTGAAACTGAGCGATGTGATAGAGAAATATAAAAAGGAACATGAGGAACAGGGTGTTACCACTCGTGAGACGGACGATGAAACAGATGCGGGTAATTCTGAAAAAGAGGGAGGAGAATATTTTTATAACCGTTGGTTGTGGTATTGGAAACAACATTTGGACCAGGACGGATATATGGTATCTCCAATAAAAACCTGGCAGGAATGGCAAACGTACCTGCAAAATAATACACTCAACAATACTGCAGCGAAGACAACGGGTAATAATGCACAATGGGTGTTTGAAGGGACCGACTCTTCGGGCGCAAACGGCTCGGGCGTGGGGCGTATCAATGTGGTAACGTTTGACCCTGTCGATTCCAATACATTTTGGATAGGGAGCCCGGGAGGCGGGGCGTGGAAAACAACAAATAAGGGCACAACATGGACCTGTATGACAGATCAAAATCCCCTGATAGCTGTTTCTGATATTGCGATTAACCCACTAAACGCTAATACTGTATACCTCTGTACCGGAGATGTGGACGGTGGCGATTATTATAGTATAGGCGTTTTGAAATCTTATGACGGCGGACAAAGTTGGAGCAATATTGGGCCAGCTTGGACAACGAACAATTTAAGAGAGGCAAACAGCATGGTTATAAACCCACTTGATACTAATACCATTATTATGGCTGCGAGTGATGGCATTCGGCGATCAACAAACGGAGGAACAACCTGGACAATTGTAGCCGGAGGTTATTTTAAACAGGTATTATACAACCCGAGTGACACAAATGTACTGTACGCGGTTACGTATTTGCAGCCCGGCAGTAGCGGGAGCCCGCAAATATTCCGTTCTGCGAACGGAGGCCTTACCTGGACATCGGTAATGCTGCTAAGCGGTGCAACTCGTATTGCCTTGGCTGTTACCAACGCTAACGCGGCTGTAGTTAAGGCAGTGGCCGCTAAAGAGAGTGACTATTCTCTTTTTGGCATATATGGTTCTACCGATACAGGCAAAACTTTTACAGTCACTTATAAAGATTCCTGCAACGGCGCTAATTCTGTTACCGGAAGGCCCAATATTTTAGGTGACAATACCAACGGTTCTGATTGTACTTATGGCCAGGGATGGTATGATCTGTGCATTGCTATAAACCCTACTAATGCAAATAATGTGTTCGTTGGCGGGATCAATACCTGGTATTCCACAAACGGAGGAACAAGTTGGACCATCTCGAACCACGGCTATGGTGGCAGTGGTGCAAAAGTGCATCCGGACAAACATTGTTTAAAGTTCAACCCCCTGAACTCGCACCGTTTGTATGAAGGCAATGACGGAGGGATCTATTGGTCTGACAATGCTTCTTCAAGTACGAGCACCTGGAATAATGCGACCAACGGACTGGGGGTTACAGAATTTTACAGGGTAGCTGTGAGTGGTGTTGCGACATACGAAGTAGCCGGCGCGCAGGATGTAGGCTGCAAATATGTGCAGAATAAAAAGTATAAAGATGCAAATGGCGGTGATGGTATGGAATGCCAGATGGACTATGCTGATAGTACTGTTTATTATTGTGAATCTGAATACGGAGCGATTAACAGGCACACACTTGCAGGCGCATCAACCGCCATCTCTAATAATATACCCTATCTTGCCAATGAGCAAGCCGCCGCAGGATGGGTTACTCCATATATTATAGAGCCCACTTGCCATACCTGCCTGCTTGCAGGCTTTCAGCGCGTTTATAAAAGCACCAATGAAGGTACAACCTGGACGCCAATGGGAACTGCAGCCTTAACCACAGACGACCTTCTTAGGGTTGTTACTACACTTGCCGATTCAAATACCATATATGCTTTAGACGACGGACAGCATAAAGCATATTTTACTCATAATGGAGGTACTACATGGGGAAGTATTAATACCCGTTACTCGGGCTCACCTTCCGATATAAAAGCAGACCCGCACAATAAAAATCGTGTTTGGATAACCTACAGTGGATATGGTGGAGGATCGGTAGCGGAATTTGATTCTTCAAATACAACTTCTATTCCTCCATACTGGACGTCCATGACATATAATCTTCCGCTTGTGCCTGTGAATTGTATAGAAATAGATACAAGCAATATGAGTTTATATATCGGTACTGATGTTGGTGTTTTTTATAAGGACACAACTATGAGCGACTGGCAGGCCTATAACACAGGCATGCCTGTGGTGCGGGTTGACGATATACAAATTAATTATGCAAAAAATGAGGTGTGGGCTGCAACTTATGGCAGAAGCCTCTGGAAATCTCCTAAACAGACCGGCTTTCTTGGTGTTTCTATCGTTCCGTTTGCGCTCAATAGTTTAATAGTTTCGCCCAACCCCAACCACGGTAGTTTTACTATTAATGTAACAAATAATGTACCTGACAATGAGGCGAACGTCCGCATTATGGATATGACAGGAAGAGTGGCATGGTCCGGCAATACCAGCATAAACAATAGTAAGATACTCATTAACACTGAGGGTATTGCACGTGGCAACTATATTATTGAAGTATCAAGTTCGGGTGCTGTAATAGGCCGAAACAAAATTGTGATCTACTAAGATTTGGCGAAAGGCTATTGGAAAAGTTCAGTAGCCTTTCGCTTATATTTACTTTATGGAATTTGGCAAAATAACGGAAAGTGAGTTAGCGAATGCAGACCTCTCCCTGCCACCTGATCCTAAGGTGACAACAGAAGTTTTAAAAGCCTCGAAGAAAAAAAACAAGACAAAATTTCACGTGGGCTGTGCCAAATGGGGGCGCAAAGACTGGATTGGCAAGCTATACCCCAAAGGCACAAAAGAAAAAGACTTCCTGGAGTATTATGCCAAACAATTCAATTCTATTGAGTTCAATGGGTTTTACTACCAGCTGCACGATGCTGCAAGAGTAAGAAGCTGGATGGAAAAAGTGCCGAAAGGCTTTAAGTTCTGCCCCAAATTTACAGAGTCTATTACCCACAGGCGAAGGCTGAAAAATGCCAAGCAGGAAGTTGATGAATACCTGCAAGTGATCTCTGAATTCAAAGAGCATCTTGGCCCTGTTTTCCTGATGCCACACCCCCAGATGAATGTAAAGCACCTGGAAACTATTGAAGAATTCATTTGCGATTTTCCTAAAGATGTTGATCTTTTCCTGGAATTGAGGCACCCGGAATGGTATTTAGATAAATACAACCCCGAGCTTTACGATTTCCTAAAGAAGAATAAAAGGGGCACAATTATTACCGATGCTGCCGGCAGGCGCGATTGTGTACACATGCACTTATCCACTCCTGACTGTTTTATACGTTTTGTAGGCAACGGGCTGCACCCAACAGATTATACACGGATAGACGAATGGGTGAAACGAATAAAAAAATGGATGAACGAAGGCCTTGAAACCTGTTATTTCTTTATGCACCAGCACGAAGAACTGCATTCTCCTGAATTGATAAAATACCTTATAGAACAATTGAATAAGCACTGTGGCCTCGATATTAAGGCACCTGTGATACATAGTGACAATAGCTTGTTTTAGTTAGAAGCCAAGACTGCATTCCTCATGTGATTTCCCTTTTTTATCATACTATGCATTAAATTGCCGCAAATGGTGGTCGGCATGTTTATAAGCTACCTGTCCCACTTGTTCCCTGGTCATTTTTCCGAAGAAAGGATGGACGAAAAAGGGTCTTGAAAAATGAGCGTATTCGCCGATAAGGGCTATCCATTTCTTTTTTTCTGCTTCAATATCACCCATGTTTTCCTTTATTCTGAATTCACTCAATGTAGGCGTGTTTCGTGCCAGGGGACCTTCATCCTTCAATACTTTCTTTAAAGCTATGCGGCCAAACAAGCGGCCGACGAGTACCTGTTTGTTGTCTTTATCACTTTGCATCCATTCATCCCACAGGGTGCAATGCTTCAAGCCCTGATACACATTCATCTTGCCCCAGAGGTTCTTGCTGTTTTCGTTAAGCGTACCGATCCTGCTGATCAATTCATCTCTTGTCGTTTTGTCAAATACTGTTTTCATTTTTATTGGAATGAGCGTTGAAAAATAAATATTTTAAGCAAATTCTGTGAGTAAGGGCAATTCAGCTCCGCGCACTTACAACTTAGTGGCATAAGCCACAAACAGGGCCATAAGCAAAAACACCGAATTTATAATTGCATGTTGATATTCCTTGCGCTTAATGTGTACATATAAGGAACCTGCCATTATCAAAGCAATACAAGCAACACCAACCAAAGTGAGGAGGGGGCCGTACCCTATCAAGCGCGGCACTATCACCAGAAGCCCGCTGATAAGTTCTGCACCGGCTATTATTTTAATGGTGCCCGGTTTAAAATCCCCTGCCCAGGTGCCGCCACTTGCAATAACCTTTTCTTTGCTTTGAAAAAATTTGAAGCTGCCAGTCATTACAAAAATCAAAGCCAGCAAACCCTGCACGATCCAAAGCGCTACTATCATAGTGGTTAAAGTTTATGAATCAAATGTATTAAATATGCGTTGAAAAAAATTGCCTTCCAGGCAGATCTCTATTTTCACCACTTGCCGGTGGCACAATTTTTTAGCATGTCCTGGTTAAAAAATAATGATCATGGACAAGTTAGAATTTAAAGGTAAGTGGAACGAATGGAAGGGCAAGATAAAACAAGCCAATGCAAAGTTCACGGATGATGACTTACAATACGAAGAAGGTAAGGATGACGAAGCACTTGGGCGCATTCAACAAAAGCTGGGAAAAACAAGAGAAGAAACCATTAAATGGTTAAAGTCATTGTAAAAATACGGGTAATGAAAAGTTGGAACCTGGGTCTGCAATCCAGCTAGTTTGCATCTGTATTCAGAGGTATAAAGTGCAATATAATTGTGCCCCCAGGGGAGTGCCTTGTATTTGGTAAAGGCGTGGCATGTCACATTATCAAATTAATTCACGTTTCGATTGGACCGGTTGGTGCTTCGCAAAACGAAGCCATAATTACATTGTCAAATCATCACATTATCAATTTAATTATCGCATTTCCACATTTTCAAATTTGGACATTATTCAACTATCTTCGCCAAAATTTTTCAGCACATGAATTTGCATGAATACCAGGCCAAGGAGTTATTGAAACGTTACAATGTTCCTACACAGGAAGGCATAGCTGTAGATAATTCTGACGAAGCCGTAAAAGCATATAAGCAAATAGCCAGCGATACCGGATCGAAGTTTGTTGTTGTAAAAGCGCAGATACATGCAGGCGGACGCGGCAAAGGCCGTATGAAAGAAGTGCCGGACCAAAGTGGAGTTGCAGTGGTGAAAAGTGCTGATGATGTGGAACGTGTTGCAAAAAATATTTTGGGGCACACCCTTGTTACTATACAAACAGGCGCTGCCGGGAAAAAAGTAAATAAGCTGCTTGTAGCACAGGACATGTATTATGATGGCCCCAGCGAACGCAAAGAATTTTACTTGTCTGTGCTCTTAGACAGGGCTAAGAAACAGAACGTCATTATGTATAGCACAGAAGGCGGTATGGATATAGAAGAAGTGGCTCACTCAACACCTGAGAAAATATACAAAGAATGGGTGCATCCTAATATGCCCCTCTTGCCTTTCCAGGCGCGTAATATCGCTTTCAATTTTGGTTTGAGCGGGACTGCATTTAAGAACATGGTGAAGTTTGTAACTAATCTTTACAACGCTTATGTAGGGCTGGATTGTTCTATGCTGGAGATAAATCCATTGTTCAAATCGGCTGATGACAAAATAATTGCTGTTGACTGCAAGATGAACCTGGACGATAATGCATTGATTCGCCATCATGACCTTGCAGACATGCGCGATAAGAGTGAAGAAGACCCAACAGAAGTAGAAGCAGGCGAACATAACCTGAACTATGTGAAACTGGATGGAAATGTGGGTTGCATGGTAAATGGTGCCGGCCTTGCTATGGCTACTATGGATATGATAAAGCTTGCCGGCGGTGAACCTGCTAATTTCTTAGACGTAGGTGGTTCTGCCAACGCGCAAACGGTTGAAGCCGGTTTTCGTATTATTATGAAAGATCCCAATGTAAAAGCTATTCTTATTAATATATTCGGCGGTATCGTACGTTGCGACCGTGTAGCTGCAGGTGTAATTGAAGCATACAAAAATATGGGTACTATCAATATCCCTATCATTGTGCGCTTGCAGGGCACTAATGCAGAAGTTGCAAAAGACCTGATCGTAAACTCAGGGCTTAAAGTGCAATCTGCCATACTCCTTAGCGAAGCAGCAGAACTGGTACAAAAAGCCGTTAATGCCCATTAGAAAAATATGCACCGGAGATACTTGTCAATTTTACAGGTTTATAAAATATTGTAAAAAAATAGTCTATACAGATTATTTATAAAATATTATATTTGCCGCAGCTATAAACCGACGAGACAATATCGTGGTGTAAATGGAAGGCAAAACAACTAGTATAAAAGCCCAAAATACCTGGAATAAACTGACTGGTGACCCATCGGAATTTACGATGGAGAACCGCGCCTTTAATTCTGTAAGCGCCATTACAACGCTTATGCTGATACTGGCGCTCCCCGTAAATTTCATTATTGATCTGCCCGAGGCCAATATTATCACACTTGTTGCCCTTTTTATTCAGTTTTATTTTTACTACCGCGCCCGTTTTAAGAAAAAATATAAAACCGGCCTTATTGTATATGCAAGCCTTTCTTACATCATTTTAGCCCTCACATTCTGTTTCAATTCGGGCAGCGAAGGGCCAACACTTTTATATTTTATTATAACGTTCCTATTGCTCTTTTCCATTACCCGAGGCAAATATTTTGGCCTCTGGCTTTGCCTGCATATCTTTTCCGGAATATTTTTGATCGCCTGTGAATACTACAAAGTCCCCTGGATACATTTTACATACACAAACAATAATAACAGGCTGATAGACATTGTGTCGTCTTACGTGGTAACGATCATTTTCGTATTTTTTATTACTAACTACCTGCGTAAAAGTTATGAGAATGAGAAAAAACTTGCAGAAGAAAGATCAAAAGATATAGGAAAACAAAACCAGCAGATACGGATACAGAACGAACAATTGGAAAAGCTGAATGAAGAAAAAGATAAACTCTTCTCTATCATTTCGCATGACCTGCGAAGCCCGCTTAATTCGATGCAGGGTTATCTTGAAATATTGACGGAAGATGATATTGAGGAAGATGAAAGGGATATGATGAAACGGGAACTCCTGGACCTTACTAAAAATACTTCTGATATGTTGCAGAACCTGTTGTCGTGGTCGAAGACACAGATGCAGGGAGTAAAAGTGCAAATAAAACCAATGGCACTGGAGAACACAATAAGCCAGGCGCTTGAATTTCAGAAATCCATTGCAGCTAAAAAAGGGATACAAATATCTATTCAAAATAATGAGCCCATAGAAGTTTTAGCGGACAACGATATGCTGGAGCTGGTGATACGTAACCTCGTGAACAATGCAATAAAATTTACAAATCCCGGCGGCATCATTACAGTTTCAGCAAAGAAAAAAGGCCAGCGGGCTGAGATAAGTATAAAAGACAACGGAATAGGAATATCGGCCGAGCAGCAAAAAGAGATATTTACGCTGAAGTCTAAATCCACTTACGGAACAACAAATGAAAAGGGAATGGGTTTGGGCCTTTTATTGTGTAAAGAATTTATAGAACTACAAAACGGGCGTATATCATTTAGCAGCATTCCCGGCTCAGGTTCTGAATTTATTATTGCGCTGCCTCTATCCTGAAACCTCTCCCCAGCCCTCTCCGAAGGAGAGGGTGAGGTCGAATGAGTTACCGAATTGGAGCTGTTGAATTCAATTGAACAATCAAATCTATCTAGTTTACTTCCTCCCGAGATTGTTTAGTATGTCTTTCGTACTTTTGCAGACATTTAGCATATATATACAGAAACTTATCTATGGAGTACGCTTTTCGCGATATTGAGCAGAAATGGAAGAAATACTGGAATGACAATAAGGTTTATAAAGTAAGTAATGACAGCCCTAAACCTAAATTCTATATCCTCGACATGTTTCCTTACCCCAGCGGGGCAGGATTGCATGTTGGTCATCCTCTTGGTTATATAGCTTCTGATATTTACGCACGTTATAAAAGGCTGAACGGTTATAATGTATTACACCCGATGGGCTATGATGCCTTCGGCTTGCCTGCAGAGCAATATGCCATAGAAACAGGACAGCACCCGGCAGTAACTACCGAAAAAAACATTGCACGCTATAGGGAGCAATTAGACAATATTGGTTTTTGTTTTGACTGGGACCGTGAGGTGCGCACCAGTGACCCTAAGTATTATAAATGGACACAGTGGATATTTTTGCAGCTGTTTCATAGTTGGTACGACAGGAAAGAAAATAAAGCCAGAAATATCAGTACCCTCATCGAAATATTTGAAAAAGAAGGCAATATTAATATCCCATCCCCCGGAAATGCAGCACTGAATTTTGATGCGGATGATTGGGAAGATTTTTCTGAAAAAGAAAAGCGTGATGTATTGATGGCTTACCGACTGGCTTACCTGAGTTTTGCGGAGGTATGGTGGTGCGAGGCTTTGGGTACAGTGCTGGCGAATGACGAAGTTGTGAATGGAGTATCTGAACGTGGTGGGCACCCCGTTGAGAAAAAAAGAATGCGGCAATGGTTTTTGCGCATTACAGAATATGCTGACCGCCTGCTGGAAGGATTGAATGGGCTTGACTGGAGCGAAGCCATGAAGGAGATGCAGCGAAACTGGATAGGGAAGTCAACAGGTGCTCAAGTAAAGTTCGGCATTGCCGGCTATGCAGGCAATGGAGTGGACGTGTTTACCACACGCCCCGATACCATCTTCGGTGTTGATTTTATGGTGCTGGCACCTGAGCATGAACTGGTAGATGAAATAACGACAGAGAAACAAAGACAGGCTGTAAACGAATACAAGCAATATGTAAAAAGCCGTTCGGAGCGCGAACGTATGACTGAAGTAAAACAGGTCACAGGTTGTTTCACCGGTGCATATGCAATGCATCCACTTACCGAAAAAGAAATCCCAATCTGGATATCGGAGTACGTATTGGCTGGCTATGGCACAGGTGCTATAATGGGAGTGCCAAGTGGTGATGAACGCGACCATGCTTTTGCTAAACACTTTGATCTGCCCATCACTAATATCTTCGGTGAAAAATATAATGGCGAAAATGCTTATTCCGAAAAAACAGGAAAGCTTGAAAACTCAGGTTTTCTGAATGGCGTAGAAATAAGCAAGGCAATAGATATTGCCATAGCAGCCATTGCAGATGCAGGCAAAGGGCGCAAGAGGGTGAATTACAGATTGCGTGATGCAGGTTTTAGCCGCCAGCGTTATTGGGGCGAGCCTTTTCCAATAATATATGTGGATGACGTGCCTTATGGAAATGACGAGGCGATATTTGATGCATACCCTGAATTAAAACAACTGCCGGTTGAATTGCCTAAGGTAGATACTTATAGCCCCGGGCCGGAAGGACAGGGGCCATTGGCAAATCTTAAAAACTGGGTGGAAACATCCGACGGCCTACGCGAAACCAACACCATGCCCGGCTATGCAGGCAGCAGCTGGTATTTTCTGCGCTATATGGACCCGCATAATGATGAAGCATTTGCGGACAGAAAAGCGATCGATTACTGGAAAGCAGTGGACATATATATAGGCGGCAGTGAGCATGCCGTGGGGCATTTGCTTTATAGCCGCATGTGGACAAAGGCTTTGTATGACCTTGGACTTATTGGTTTTGATGAACCCTTTAAGAAGCTCATAAACCAGGGGATGATACAGGGGAGCAGCAGGTTTGTCAGGTTGAGTAGGGAAAATAAAACGTTCTACACTTTCAATCTAACAGAACCTCCCATCGGGCTGGGGAAAATCGAAACGCTGCGGGTTGATATTAGTATTGTTGATGGAACAGTATTGGATATTGAAGCGTTCAAAAAATGGCGGCCGGAGTATATTGATTTTAAATTTGAGTTGGATAAAGATGGGAAATTTTATTGCGGTGCGGAAGTAGAAAAAATGTCCAAATCGAAATATAATGTTGTCAACCCTGATGACATGGTAAATCAATATGGGGCAGATACTTTCCGCATGTACGAGATGTTTTTGGGGCCGGTTGAAATGAGCAAACCCTGGGACACAAAAGGCATTGAAGGTGTACATCGCTTCCTTAAGAAAATGTGGCGTTTGTATAATGATGAGCAGAATGGAAGTATTGTTACTGATGAAACAGCGAATGATGCTGAATTACGGATACTGCATAAAACCATAAAAAAAGTTGGCGAAGATATTGAACGTTTTTCTTTCAATACCTCTGTGAGCCAGTTTATGATATGTGTGAACGAACTGACTGCTTTGAATTGCCATAAGCGTGAGGTGCTGGAGCAACTGGCCATTTTGATATGCCCCTTTGCGCCGCATTTTGCAGAAGAGCTGTGGCACCAGCTTGGGCATGATGGTAGCGTGATGGACGCAAGCTTCCCAAGGTTTGAAGAAAAGTATGTTACAGAAAATTCTAAAAAATACCCGGTGGCAGTGAATGGCAAGACGAGGGTGGAACTGGAATTTGCATTGGATGCCGAACAAAGCTCCATAGAAAAAGAAGTGCTCGCCGACCCGACAGTAATAAAATGGCTGGAAGGCAAAGCACCCAAGAAAGTGATATATGTGAAGGGGAAAATGATAAATGTGGTGGTGTAGCCCCCTAACCAAAATATATAACCCCAACCTTTAGGTTGGGGATGGCGAACAAAAAAATCTTAATCGGCTTTAGCCTTGAAAAATCATAACAATGGCATTTGTCAGAATTTGGGTTCACGTAGTTTGGAGAACAAAAAGCAGTAGTAAAGTATTGACAATTGATAAAAGAGGAAAGTTATTTGAACACATTCGTGAAAATGCCGTCAAAAAACAAATTTTCGTTGATACTATTAATGGGCACCTCGACCATGTTCACTGCCTGTTGGGGCTAAATGCAGATATGTCTATCTCAAAGACAATGCAATTGATTAAAGGAGAGGCAGCGTTTTGGGCCAACAAAGAGAACTTGATTTCACCAAAATTAGAATGGGGAGACGAGTACTTTGCATCATCGGTAAGTGAATCTATGTTAGATAAAGTGAGGGTTTATATCAATAACCAGGAAGACCATCATAAAAAGGTGAGTTTTCAGGAAGAGTATGATTTGTTTATTCAAAAATATGGATATAATAGTCATGGCTAAAGCCGATTAGTTGAAGCGTTTAATCTCCGCACTAAAGTGCGGAGTTATAAAATAATTACGAAGAAAATTTAGTTTATATAATGAAAAACAAAAAGACGGTAATATTCCTGGTTTCTTTTTTTATTGTGTTGAGCACGGTGTTCATCGGTTATTTTTATAAGGTGACGCGTGGAAATAAAGTCACCTTACAAACGTTTGGTAATCCCGGTCATAAAGTGGCCGATTTTTCTTTTACCAACCAGGACGGAAAAATCATCACCAATAAAGATGTGAAGGGCAAGATCTATGTGGTCTCTTATTTTTTCAGCACCTGCAAAGGGATTTGTCCGCGGATGAATGAGCATCTTACAAAAGTGTATGAAGCAATAAAAGGCAATAACAATGTTTTGATATTATCACATACCGTGGACCCGAAGAGAGATACTGTGCAGGCGCTGAAAGAATACAGCCTGCGTTATGATGCGGATGCCAACCAATGGATGTTCCTTACCGGGGACAAGAAAGCGCTCTATGATATGGCGCGTTACAGCTACTTGATAAGCGCACTGGATGATACGGCAGGTGTTAGCATAGACAAAGATTTCATTCACGATAACCATTATGTGCTTGTTGACAGGGACGGACGCGTGCGGGGATTTTATGATGGCTTAAAAATGGAAGAGGTAAATAAACTGATAGGCGATATCAATACCTTGCTGAAAGAGGACAATTAGTGCATAGACCAGCCAAGCAATAACCAACCGACCACAATTAATGGCGCCGGTATTTTAGTATAATACAGCAGCGAAAAAGTAATTACCACCACTATCAGGTTACTCCACTCAAAAGGAACAGACTGGAACAATACAAGCCCCGAAGCCCATATAATACCTACCACAGCCGCATTGATACCCTCCAGTGCGCGAAAGATGATAACATGATGTTTCAGGTTTTCATAAATAGGATAGAAAAAGAAAAGCAATAAAGCGCTGGGTAGAAAAACGGCCACAGTGGCTGTGATGCAACCTATTAATTGCCAGGTGGCGCCGTAAGGACTCAATGCCATGCCCCCTACAAAAGAACAAACTGAGAACACCGGCCCCGGCACAGCCTGGACTATTCCAAAACCGGTAAGCATATCGGGTGCAGTAACGATAGGCGTAAGGCCGTGGTGTACCGGAGTATTTACAAACTGGTACAGCATCATCGGTAGTAAGGCCTGCCCTCCCCCAAATACGATACTTCCAAAGCGATAAAAATTCTCAAAAAGATTAAAGACAAGTTTATGTTCCCATTTGCCGGCATTGGCGAGTGAGCTTAAAACACCCGCCACTATAAAAATGAGTGCAAATACCCACAGGTTCATCCAATTGATCGGCTTGGGTTTTACTAAGGGATCTGGTATACGCTTGTTACTGAAATTGCTGATAGAACCCGCTAAAATAAGAATACCGGGGAATACCCAGGGCGACCTGAAGGCCAATGTAGCCGCAAGCCCTCCTGCCATTATGCACCATGTCGCGAAGTGTGTAATGCTTGTTTGCATCATTTTAGCCGCTGCATAGCACACAAAACCCACGGACATAGGGCGTATATATGCAAATAAATTTGTCTGTACGTCTTTTATATCAAAGTAATGGACGAGAAACGAAACGGCGCCCATAATGAGTGCGGCCGGTAATATCCAAAGCAATAAAGTAATGGAAGCGAGCGGAATGCCCCCGCGTTTCATTGCTATGAGGGTAACTGTTTGTGTGGAAGAAGGGCCGGGAAGCATCTGGCAAAACGCATTCAGTTCAAGCAATTCATCTTCGGTAACATCTTTGCGCTTTTGCACAAAGGTTTTTGCCATCATCCCTATATGAGCCTGAGGCCCGCCAAAAGCAGTGAAAGAGTATATAAATACTGCCTTTAAGAACGGTATATGCCTCAGTAACATTACTTCTAAATGTAATTAATACGGAAATGTACTTACAAAAAACGGTAAATCCCAAATGTTGATATACTAAGCGGTGTTTTGTATATTGCAGCACAAAATCAAAATCATGAGTCAATTAATGCTTAGCGCGTTTTACGATAATGTAAACAGGAATGTCGGCCCTACACTTATGTGGGTATTTATGTTCCTCATGGCTATAGAGCTGATCTATGTAATGGCTAAATACCTGGGCTCAGACGACAAAAAATAAAACATTTGTCTGCACATAAAATAAATATTGCAGAAATAAGAAAGGATTATCAGTTGGCGGCGCTCGATGAGGCAACGGCAGGCGATGATCCTTTGATTTTTTTTGGCAAATGGCTTGCCGAAGCTGAAGCAGCCCAGATAAGTGAGGTGAATGCAATGACCTTAGCCACGGTGGATGCCTTTTCAAAACCTCACGCACGCATTGTATTATTGAAAGGTCTTGATGACCAGGGCTTCGTTTTTTATACAAACTATAGTAGTGCAAAAGGGGCGGAACTCGATAGTCATCCCTTTGCCGCATTGGTATTTTTCTGGAAAGAATTGGAAAGGCAGGTACGTGTGGAGGGTGCAATTATCCGAGCATCAGATGCCGAGAGTGACCAGTATTTCAATTCCCGCCCCGAGGGCAGCCGCCTGGGCGCCTGGGCGTCTCCGCAAAGCCAGGTTATCCCAACCAGGGATGTTTTAGATGATAATTACAAAAAGTATCAGGCAAAATTCGACGGGACATCTATACCAAGGCCTGAGCATTGGGGAGGTTATAAGTTGATACCAGCAAGCATCGAATTTTGGCAAGGTCGCAGCAACCGTATGCACGACCGTATTGCCTTCAAAAGAACAAAGGTGAGTGTCTGGGAAAAGAACCGTTTAGCCCCATAAAATTGTCTGTAAAATATTATTTTGTATTATTACAATAATATTTTAACCCGTTCCGGATGCAATTAAGCCATAACAAGAAGGTATTTATTCTACTATTTGCAACGCTGATAGTCAGAGTACTTACGGTTTTTATTATTGGAAAAACCCCTTGTATGGACCCAAATTATCTTGCACAGGCAAACCATATCATTAATTCAGTGGGCAAAGTAGACATCTATATCACGCCGTCATATGGTTTTTTACTATATTTTATAAATATTTTTACTAAAAGTCTTTTCCTATCGAGTTCTATCATTTACATTTTCTTCTCATTTGGCATTTCGCTAATGGCTTATTTTGTTGCCAAAGAGCTTTTTAATGAAAAAACAGGCATTGTTGCCCTGATTCTTCTGTTGTTTTTCCCTTGCATAACAGTTGCCGTGGCCGGCTATTCGCACACTTCTATAGTCAGTTCCTTTTTTATATTACTCAGCATTTATACATTAGTAAAATTTACGCTATCAAAGACGGGTTTTGTATATTCAGCACTTCTTTTTTCATTTTCCACCATTATTGGTACTTATATAAGGCCTGAGAGTGCATTTATCTTATTGATACTTGCCTTGATGATATTTTGGAGAAATGGGCTGCCGCTGAAGCAGAAAGTGTATTTCCTGTTGCTTTCTTACTTTTTGGTCATTTCCGGGGTATTTCTGCACGGTGCGTTTATCAAAAACAGGTCTAGCAGCCCCTATGCATCTACTTTCAGCGATGCGAAGTATATATATATAACCTACGTCTGCGTATTCAGTGACATGAGGAGTATGTACAATGGGACATCTGCAAAAGCCAATACCAGCAACGGATCTGCTTCTTCCGACTCTGTTTCATTAGCGCTAAGTACAGAAGCCTTTGGAACACCTGAGAGTAACAACTGGTCTATACGGAATGCAATAATGAAGAACCCCAAAGTGGCCCTGGTGCATTGCTTTTATATACTAAAACAGTGCTTATTCTATTTTGGCCACCCCTTATTTTGCCCTGTTTACATGTATTTTGTCGCGGGCATAGGCCTTTATTTTTTGTTCAGGCAAAAACAAATTTTTACAACGGCTTTCCTGGCCCTCATGTTTTTTATATCCCTTATACCTCTATTGTTTGCCCATGCAGAAATAAGGTACCTGATGAATTGTGTTTATCCCGTCATTTTTATGGCAGCCGTGGGTATTGCACAGTTTGAGTCTAAAAAGGCTACCTCGGCTCTTATCATCTCAGTATCTGCTGCTAATTTTATTATCTACCTTATGTACCTGGTAAATAATGCGCGCTTAGGAAGCCTCTGTGGTTAAAGCGCTTTTGATACAATATTTTTTTGCATAAAACACGACGAGTATAAGGCACACCCCAAGCCACTCTCCGGCAAAAGCCTCGGGCTCATATTAAATCATTTAAAACAAATTTTTACTTTTTGGTTAATCAAAAATAAAATATTACTTTTATAGCGTCCCACAATACATATAGTTCCGATCAGAAGAGTCCTATTTTACGAGCCGGCCTGCATTTTTATTTTGCAAGTCTGGGGGTATTACGTTTTTTCAATAGGCACTTAACAACACAATTAACACAAAATACACATTTACGAATCGTTAATAAAAGTTAACGATTTGTAAAGCCGGGGGGAAATACAATTAGGTAAAATACTTCGTTCTATTTTGCACCCTGAAATTAATATTGTAACAAGTAATGTTTATGAAAAAACATCAAATTTTATCAGTTCTGGCAGCAGTTTGCATCTTGTATATGTCATCGTGTACAGTACCTCAGCAAACTATTTATTTTAAGAATAATACTCCGACTGATTCGACTGTATTAGTGACTAAGATACCTCCTTACCTGCCGAGCAGGATAGCACCGGATGATATCCTTGCTATAAAAATAACGAGCATAAGCGATTTTACAGAAAAAAATCCTGTAAGCATTTTTAATGACGGTGGTATCGCGTACGCACTTACTCCATCATTAGGTGGCGGCGGTGGTAGCACCAGCGGTAGCGGAACATCAGGCGGTGGTATAAACGGATACCTTGTTGACAACCACGGCGACATTGATTTCCCGGTTATAGGCAAAATGCCTGTTGCAGGAAAGACACTGAGAGAAGTGAAAGATATGATCGCTATCAGGTTAAAAGAAAATTATGTAAAAGACCCTGTTGTTGAAATAAGGATATTGAACTACAAAGTAACCGTGATAGGTGAAGTAAGGTACCCGGGTGTGGTAATTGCCCCCAATCACAGGATGAATGTATTGGAAGCAATTGCAGCTGCAGGTGATATCCAGTTGACCGGCCGTCGCGATAACTTGCTTGTAATGCGTGAACATGACGGCATACGTGAATTTGCACGTGTAAACCTCAATAGCCGTAATGCATTTACCAATCCCTATTTCTATTTAAAACAAAACGATATTGTTTACGTGGAGGGTTCACGAGTATCCCGCCAGGATAACAATAACTCATTTTTCCGATTCTACCTGCCGTTTGCATCAGCAATCGTGGGAGCTTTCGTAGCATTTTTAGTAGTAAAAGATTTATCTAAATAATTATTAAATACCGAGGAGAATACCATGGATTATCAACCATTAAGAACCGGATCTGTAAACAACAGCAACAGTACTACACTGACTGCCGGCAGACGACAAAGCATTCCATTCGACTTCAAGCGATTTATCGCTGTGGTCCTGGCAGATTGGTATTGGGTTTTATTATCCGTACTGATAGCGCTTACCATCGCTTTCCTGTATATCCAGGTAACAAGGCCGGTGTATGCGATTAAGAGCGCATTGGTCGTGAACGAGGACGAAAACTCGAACAGCGATATACTCGACAAGTTGAACCTGGTGAAGAAAACACCGGTGAACTTCTTCAATGAGATGAATGCGATTCACTCTGAGGACCTGGTAGCACAGACAGTGGATTCACTGAACCTGAACGTTACTTACTTTGTGAAAGGCAAACTGCACGACAATGAGTTGTACAAAGAAAGCCCTATCAGAGTTGTTTTCGATTCTGCAGGATATAAAGGTGACCATACGGAACTCGCGGTAAAATATACTTCTGACGGCCATTTCGACCTCAGGGAAAATGACCATACAGTAGATGTAACCAATGATACATGGGTTACTAAACCTTATGGCCGTTTTAAAATATTATATGCTTATGACCCTACTACGCCGAACAAATATTTGATGAACGAAATAACAGTGAAGAT
>Ga0206970_10176_pt1 | contig 17543 bp, 17 predicted proteins | sample Alteio_BWOrgHeat_88_FD_152964 | JGI IMG/M metagenome (GOLD analysis project Ga0206970, IMG submission 152964) | Enriched cells from forest soil in Barre Woods Harvard Forest LTER site, Petersham, Massachusetts, United States -... | ecosystem: Environmental > Terrestrial > Soil > Temperate forest >... | reverse complement strand
GAGTTCACGGGACTTTCCAATCTCGTGTTTCAGTCTTTGGAAACTGGCGACTGGAGAGTCGCCAGAACTCGCAGACAAGAATGTCTGCGCTACAATTTTTGCGCGCCCAACAAAATAACTTTATGGCAGAAAAATCCATTGGTCTCGTCGAACTTTCCAGTGTGGCCGCCGGTTTTCAGGTGGCGGACACGATGCTCAAGGCCGGCAACGTGCGGCTGATTCTTTCGCGCTCGATTTGCTCGGGCAAATACATGGTGCTCATCGGCGGCGAGACCGCCGGCGTGGAAGCCGCCGTAAACGCCGGCCAGGAAGCGGCCAATGGCTGCCTCATTGACAGCTTTGTCATCGCCAATGTGCATCCGGACGTTTTTGTGGCGCTGGGTCGCACGCAACCGGCGGAGCCCAATGGCGCGTTTGGTGTGCTGGAGTCTTTCAACGTCGCAACTTTGATTCAGGCAGCCGATACGGTCGCAAAAGCCGCAGACGTGCAACTGTTGGAAATTCGATTGGCCATGGCGCTGGGCGGGAAGGCGTTTTGCACGTTGACGGGCGATGTGGCTTCCGTGAACGCTGCTGTGGCGGCTGGTCGTCAGGTGCTGGCGGATGCGGGTGTGCTGGTCAACTGCGTCGTGCTTTCGCGTCCGCACCCGGATGTTTACCGCGAGGTGGTGTAGTGGCACAGGCGTCTCGCCTGTGCGTTTCTTTGGTGAGACAACGGAACTTCTGAACCGCACGGGCGAGACGCCCGTGCCACTACGGCGCAGTCCGAACTATCTTCTTCCCAATATCGTCAGCACAATTCCGACCAAGATGCCGATGACGGCGGGGAGTTTTTCCCAGGCGTTCAGTTCCTTGAATATGATAATTCCTCCCGCAAACGCGACGAGCGTGCTGGCCCGGCGCAAACTCATCACGATGGCGACGAGCCCCTCAGGCTGCCGGAGCGCCCAGAAATAGAGATAGTCCGCTACCAGCAGCGACAGCGCGATGAACGGGATGCTCCAGCGCCAGGTGAATTCGTTGCGCGGCCACAGCCGCAGTTTCCAGCCGATGCTAAAAGGCGTGAACAAAACCACGAGGTAGATGGAAAACCAGCACTGCACCGTGGGCACGGAGAATTGCAGGGTACCGAGCAAATATTTGTCGTAGAGCGCGCTGACTGCGCCGAATAAATTACCGACGATGAGGGACCAGAACCATTTGTTCCGGAAAAAATTCACACCTTCCGCCGCGCCGGCGAAGGACAGGCCGACAAAGGAGGCGAGCGTGGTCAGAATGCCGACGATTTCCAGCCAGGTCGGGCGTTCGCCGAGGAAGATGATGGCGCCAAACAGGGTCAGCAGCGGGCTGGTGGCGCGGATGGGCGCGCCCAGTGACAGCGGCAGAAATTTCAACGCGTAATAGGTGCCAATCCATGAGGCGGCCACGACGGAGGATTTGAGAAAAATTTGAAAATGTTGATGCCATGTGAGCGCATCGGTGACGAGGGACGAGGGCAGCCAGCCGGGATGGATCGCATCGGTCGCCAGCAGGGCCAGCCAGACCAGCGCGCCGGTGAGCGTGCTGAAAAAAAAGACCGGGGTCACGGCATTGGCGCGCACCGAGTGTTTGGTGCAGAGGTCGTAAATACCAAGGAAAAACGCGGACAACAATGTGGCGGCCACCCAGTTCATCAAAGGGGCGGAGGATAAATTGTCCGCGGCGGGAAGGCGAACCTATACGCGAGAGATGAACCGTTCCGGCGCAAGAGTTGCGTCAGTAGGAATTGACGTTATGAGTCGTGCTTAGTGGTACACCGGTGCTTGTCCCGCCATGACAGGTATTGGCTATGAACGCATACAGCCCCGTGCCGGAGCCGCTGAAGCCATAACAGCCAGTCGCCGAATAATTTGCAAAAAGGCCGTCGCCGCTGTCGTAGGCGTAACCGTAACAACCCTGCGCCATGGCGAGGTAGCAGCCATCGCCACTCACGCTTATGCCGTAACAGTTCAGCGCGGTGTCGCCGGCGATGCCTTCACCGGTAGTGCTTTGGCCGTAACAGTTGAGCGCGGTGGCGGCGTAGACGCCCTCACCGCCGCTATAGCTATAGCCGTAACAATTCTGTGCAGTGCGGGAGACGTCAATGCCATCGCCACTGTTGATACACACTCCGTAACAATCGGAAACTTGATCGGCAGTGATGGCACTGTTTCCACAATTAACTGCGAAGCTATGCTCGACGATGGCAGCGTAGATTCCAAAGCCGCCCACGGTTCGCACGGTGCAGGAGTCCACCGTAGTGGAATCATCAATGGATATTGCGATGCCATCCTGCAAGCAACCCGAAACTGAGATGCCGGAGACCCGCACGTTTACCGGCGAAGCACCGACATATTCAATGCCATAGGAAAACCCGCTGCCTGCAAACAAGCCGTTGCTGGCGTTGGTCACGCCGCCTTGGATGAAGCCATTGACAATGGTGAGGTTCATCAAACCGCTGTTGATCAAAATGCCGTAGCCGGCCGCGCTGGCCGCGGTGGAACTGATGGTGAATCCGCTCAAGTCCAGCCTCACGCCATTGGTGGCAATGGTAATGGCATTACCGCTGCTGACCGTCAGATTGGTGGTCAGATAATATGAACCTGGCTGGCTGATGATGAACGGCGCGGATGCAACCGGCGTGCGCGGTTCGATTTGCGCCAGCGTCTTCATCGTCGGCGCGGGCGCGCCTGGCGGCGTCAAGGGGCCTTGGGCGAAGGACGAATGGCGAAGGATGAACGCCGAAATTGCGAGGACAATGAGAATTTTGGTTTTTTTCATGAGTCACCTATGTAGTCTCGCCTGCGCTTTTACGCCTCATTGACCGCAATATCAACTGAAAAAGGAAATAAATGTTTCGCTGAATCGCCATTTTAGCGGTGTATCGCAGGAATGGCGTCCGTAATTCTAGTGAATTGAATGTGCTGGCCATCATCCGCGAGGCTGCCCGGCGGCAAGATGGCGGGCCTGTCGTTTCGGCAGTGAAGATTTGCCGGCACGCGCGCGAACCAAATTTTCGACAGGCAGAAATTCGCGGAGGAATTCCGGCATGTCACGACGCCCGGCGCGCTGCCAGTCGCGTGCCATGGTTTCGGCGGCACGGGTCGCTTTCAATTTTAATTCGCTGGTGAGGAATGTGAACAACAACTCAGCGAGTCGCGCGAGGGCGATGCTGTCGGTGCGGCCGATGCGCGCGTACAGCCAGTCGCTGAAGCGCAGGAAGTTGGCGAAGGGCGACTCGTCGCGCCAGATGAGCGGCGTGGTGCTGACGAAGTTGCCGCTGTTGCCGACGAGGTCCCAATATTTTGCAAAGCGGCGCAGACGTTGCATGGTGGCGAAATCTATCAACCGGTTCTGCAAAATTTCGTAGGGCGGCTGCGCGTTGTAAATCATCTGCCATTCGGTGTCGTGGCGGACAATGGGCGTGCCGCGCAGGCGTTTCAAAATGCCGACTTGAATTTCCTGCGGGTCCAGCGCGATGAGCCGGTCAAAACCGGCGGCGAAACTTTCCACCGTTTCGCCGGGCAGGCCGACGATGAGATCGGCGTGGATGTGAACGCGCGTTTGGTTCCGCAAATAATGAAAATTGTCCGCGAGCCGGTCGTAGTTCTGCCGGCGGCTGATGTGGTGGCCCACTTCCGGATTGAAGGTCTGGATGCCGACTTCGAATTGCAGCACGCCTGGCGGAAATTTGGCGATGATCTCGCGCAATTCCGCCGGCAAGCGGTCGGGAATCATCTCGAAGTGATAGAAATTCCCCGGCTGGTGGCGGGCGAGGAAAAATTCCAGAATCGCCTTGCTGGTGGCGATGTTGAGATTGAAGGTGCGGTCCACGAACTTGAACTGCTTGAGGCCGCGGTCCAAAAGCTTCTGCATATCGCCGAGGAATTTTTCCAGCGGCACGGCGCGCACTGGAACATCCAGCGATGACAAACAAAATTCGCACGTGAAGGGACAGCCGCGCGAGGCCTCCACATAGACAATGCGATGGGCAATGTCGGCGTCGGTGTAAAATTCGTAGGGCAGGGTGATGCGCGAGAAATCCGGCAACTCGGCGGGGATGATTTTGGGGAGAGTGGAATTGTTTTCCAATATCGCACGGCACACTTCGGCAAATTTCAAGTCGCCTTCCCCGGTGATGACATGGTCGGCGAGACGGACGATTTCCTGCGAGTCGGTTTCGTAGCTGACCTCCGGGCCGCCAAGGATGATTTTGATTCCCGGCCGGACGCGTTTGATGGTGGCGACGACTTCGGCGGTCTCCGTCACATTCCAGATATAGACGCCGAGGCCGAGGATTTTTGGCTCGCGCGCCAGCAACGCCTCCGCGATGTCGAGCGGGCGTTGGTTGATGTCGAACTCCGCAATGCTCGCGCGCGGTTGCAGTTCGCCGAGGTTGGCGAAGACATAGCGCAGCCCAAACGCGGCGTGGATGAACTTCGCGTTGAGCGTGGCGAGGACGATGTCCGGCATTGCTATAACCTAGCAATTACCGTTGGAAAGGTCAGCTTTTATTCAGTCCGCGAGGCAAATCTCACGGTGCAAGCGCAGTTAGGGCGGTTTCGATAAAACTGTGGCTGATTTTGCGGGCCGGCGGAAAATTCCGCGAGGTTTTGGAGTGAGGCGGCCCTCCGCCGCTTTGCGCCGCTTGGTTTGAGGGGGAAAAGCGGCGGAGGGCCGCCTCACTCCAAGACGCTGTCGCGCCGCTCGACGACGCCAAGTCTTATACCGGCCACAGAATATTTGAAAATGCCCTACAGTATTTCTTTAAACGCTCTAGTAACTGACATTTCCCATATTCGTCGCGTTTGCCTCGGCTTTTGCCTTTGACTCCTGGAGTTGCACATCGTCACCCTCAGGGCGAACGATGGCACGGCTGGAATAAACTGGTGGAATCATCATGGTAGCCAAGCAGGCCCAGAGGACGCATAAAACTGTCGTTCCGGCGACCACGCGACGACGGAAGTGAATGATGTTTAAACAACGAACCAGCCACCAGTACCACAATCTGAGCTTTGCCAGAATCATCACAGAGTTGGACGGGTGAGGCACAAAACCGTTCAATGTTTCAAGGGGCTAACCCGAGGAAATCCGGTAGGCCATGCTCACGCTCACCGCCACGGAGATGATGCTGATGACGGGAAATGTTCCATACATTAAAAACAATGTCCCCACGACTGCGATCAGGGCGATGGCTCCGGAAATGATTCCCAGCGTATTATCGGTGCCTTTGTAGAGAAGCTTGGCACCGAAGCCCGTTAACACGCCGATGCCAACGCCCAGCAGTGGAAAACGAAACCCGGCAAATTCAAAGAATCCATACATCGCTCCGACGCCAACTACTGCGCCAATGAATGCACCCAAGATGCCCATGCCCAGGTTGAATTCACCGGCCGCCACCGGTGCCGCAGCGGGTGCGATTCGTGCCGGAGCCGCCATTGGCCGCGCTGGCGCAGCGGAAACGATTGGGGGCGGAGTTGGCGCCAAGCGTGTGCCGGATATTTGCAAGGCCGCGGGCTGCGCCGGTTGCACGGGAAGGTTGCGGGCGATGATTTCGTTGGCGGCGCCGGTGCCGTCGGTTCCGCAACTGGGGCACGCGATGGTGGACTCCATGCGCCCGTTGACGGGCTCAACATCAAAGGAATATTTCTGGCCGCAGCCACATTCAATTTTTACGGGTACCATAAGAGCAATATGTTTAGGGTAATTTCCAGCAATGCACCATGCCCCGCCGGGATTGTCAATTGTGAAAATAACCATTATGCCGAGCACATGAGGCGTTTGTTCAAAAATTGAGGAATCGTCCCTTTTTATCCTCGCAACGCGGCATTATCATCTGGAGGAAGGCATATACAAAATCAGCCGTATCGGTGTCCATAGTGTATGAACCGCAAAGTCAGATTCCGCAGGCTTTTGCCTTTGTTAAGAACGCCATTGGCCGCCATATGTCTCGTCACAGGGTGTGCCACGAAGATGCCAGACAACACCCATTCAAGCGAGCACGGCACCGCGACAGGATTTTACCAAGGGTTCACGAACCATGGTGATTCACCGTTGCCAAAGCCGACCGGCCCGTTCGCCGTCGGAAGGATGGATCGGTTATTCACAGATTCATCTCGCGATATCCTTTATCGGAGTGTGACGAATGGTTCGATGATGACAACGATTTGGTATCCAGCCGGCGAGATTGTCGCGCGTCGTCCGGGTCCTTATGCCAACCTGCGAGAAATGATGGCCTGGATTGAACTTTTCCGGAAATATGGCCGGAACTGGAATCCGTCACAAATTGCGCGGCTTACGAACTCTGATTCTTGGTCCTTTCCGGCGGCCCCGTTGGCATCACAGCCGCCAAATTTTCCAGTAGTGCTTTATTCGCATGGTTCCGCCGGAATGCCCAGAGATAATACTGCCTCATGCGAGGAACTTGCCAGCCACGGGTTTGTAGTCGTTGGCGTCTCTCACTCAGGGACTGTCGCTTCGCTTTTTCCGGATGGGACGCTGGCCACCTCGCAGGTGGATTTTAAGCTGGGTGATACGAACCCGATCACGATAGCTATTTTCCGAGATAAGGTCAGGGACCTGCGGTTTATCGTGCATCAATTAGATGTCCTGAACGCTTACGATGCCATGTTTGCCGGGCGACTGGACGTGAAGCATATAGGCGTATTTGGCTGGTCGTACGGAGGAGCGGCAGCGGCGGAACTTTGCAATGTCGAGCCACGCTGCAAAGCTGGTGCAGCACTCGATCCCGGTGGACATCCAAATCTGTCACAGGTTCAATTCAGGCAACCCTTCATGATTCTGGCCGGGGATCATGGCGCTTCTTACCGCCAAGTGTTCGATCGGCTTTCCAAAAGGGCGTATTTCGTCAAAATACGAGGCGCTGGCCATGATGAATTCGGCGATCATGCGGAATTCTTGCATCCCGCTGATACTGGCCATACCCAAGCCATCGTCCGAATATACCTTGTTGCGTTTTTCAACAGATACCTGAAAGACCAGGAGGATCACCGGCTCGATGGTCCGCTGCCGGATCATCCAGAAATTGAAACGTTTCTGATGAAGTGAACAAGACAACCCCTGCATCTATGAATGGCAAAACACTCTGATTCGCCCTGCATTATCAAATGCTTCAGAAAATATCCATGCTCGTTGAGAGGCAAGACAACCGGCATGTCGTCAAATATCAATCTCAAAATGCCAGTGGACTCCATGCTCGGCGGCCACGTTCAAGATACGTTCGCACTCCTGCAAATCTTCAAGCACATGGTCCTGATGAACAGGCTTATGAGCCAGCAAAGCTCTTATAGTGGCCAAGCCGTCCTGCGCGGAAAATTGCTCGAGTGGTGGCAGCTTAATATCGCCGGGTTCAATTCCTTCGTCCGCCCAAAATTCCGCCGCCTGATCCGGGTCTATGCTGTAGAACTCGGAAAGGGGAGTCACACCGAGTTCGCCCGCCGCCTGGTCGAGCAATTTCATATGTTTGGACAGGCTCTTGCCATTCATCATGGCGTCCAAACCGTCAATCTTGCGTTCCAAAACGATGAAGTATGCTGCGCTCATGATAATATAATATTGATTAAATTTTTAGAATTGAGTCAATGAAAGGATATTGCCATCCGGGTCTTTGAACCACGCCACCTTTGCGCCGGACGGGCTGGACCAAACGCCGTATTCATCCTGGGGCAGACCGGAGAAATGTTCAAACCGCACCCCGCGCTTCGTCAGTTCGCTGATCCTGGCTGCGATGTCTGGCACCTCCCAGCCGAGTACGGTGTGTCTGGCTGGAACCAGTTCGTGGACCTTCTGCACGCGGAGCATCGCGCCGTCTACATCGAACACCATGGCAAAAGGGTCGTCGCTCATGAGTTTCAGGCCGAGCGATTTGGTGTAAAATTCAAGTGCGCGGGCGGGCTTCTGAGTCGCCACAAAGCTGATCATTTTTGATTTAGTCATCAATCACCGCCATTTCTGAATTCTCCTCCCACTTTGACGGGCGAAGAAGTCGCTTGTCAAGCGTATGTGAAGCGGAGAGGCAGCGTAGGGTGCATCTGGACACTGTCCTTGTGGCGCAGCCGTCCCGGCTGCGGGTTCCCGCAGCGTCTCGCTGCGAGGACCTGCTTTGGTGTTGGATTCACGCGGCGGGACGCCGCCTGAACTCGCAGGCGAGGACGCCTGCGCTACGATTTCACCACGGCAATGCTGAGGACAGTGTTCAGATGCACCCGGCAGCGTAGCGAAGTCCGGCGCGAAGCGGTACAGCCCCTGTGAGAAACTCCCGCCCCGCTTCGCAAAATCATCCCTCCGATGTCTTTTCCTAAAAGTTTTTCTCTGGGGCAACACTTTCTCCCAGCCGCTCGTCGTAAGTCTGCAACTCGGGGATCCGGACAACGTCGTGTTCCGGCACTACGCCGAGCTGCTGACTTACAAGACCGCGAGTGCCCTTTTGGCCGACAAGCCCTCTCCATCGTTCGCGAGTCACCGCCAGATGAATTTCGGGCGGAATTCCAACGGTGAAAACGCCTCTCAACAAGGATGGCAAGTCTGACGCGGCAACAAAGGTTCTAATGGAGAGGTCCTTCACAAAATATCCCCAAGCACGATGCCCACATTGGGAACAACGCCAGCCACTGATCTTCATGCCAGCTACTGCAACAAGAGGTGGCCCCGCTGGCCCAAGCAATTCGTAAAATCTCCTTGCCCGCCCTTTCCGAATTACAGGCCGCAGTTCCAAATGCTGCCTTTCCTCTGGCGTCAGCAAGCCAACAAATTCCTCGCTAAACAATTGTAGCGTAGTCGTTCCAAAATGTCCCACGTGTCCGAAAGCGCCGTCGTACCGGCCCGGCGCGTAATTCAACGAGAGCGGCTTGTCGCTTCTGGGGCTCGAAGCATATTTGTATTTCCTGCACACGGGAGACTGAAAAAAAACATCAACGCCCCTCAGGCGTTCGTCAACCTCGGCTGCGGATTCAAATGGGCGCCCTTTTGCGGCATCTGTCTCAAAGCGATCATCCCCGCCAATGAGATAAATTTCCGGTTTGGCGTATTTGGCCTCAAGGGTGGATTTCGGTAAAGGGGGATCGAACTCCAGGACCGCGTGCATGGCCCCGCCCGCATCCTGTATCGCTCTAATCAGGCGTTCTTCGGCCTCAGGGTACGTCCGGCCATTAGCGCGAAGCTTGGGACGTGATACCACCCACAGACTGTAACCGTCCCCAGACCGGCTCCAAGCGCAAAGATAGACGGCGTGTTCCATAAAGTGAGCCAAATGGCCTAATCGGTTGTCGGCTGGCTGGTTCGCTTAAGGGGACCTTTGCTGGCCAGAGCCGGAATTCTCAAATTCTTCATCATCAAACTGCCTTTTATGTACAGCCGAAGATCAATTATGAAAACACAAAAACTCGGATGCTTCGGGCTGGCTCGTGCGATCCATCTGCATATCGGCGCTGAAACCAACCCAAAAAATTCCCCGAATATCCCAAAAAATTTACGATTGTATTCCCCGGGCACATGACGCGGGGCGGGAACGTGGTAGAGTTGGGGAGTTCTTTGACAATCGAAGAAGTTGATAGATGATAGATGATTGTTGATGGTAAAGCTCAAAGCCCCTCACCCCGTCCCTCTGCCGAACGTCGGCCTCGCAACCGCTTGGGCGGGGCGAGGGGGAAAGCGGCCTCGGTCGAAACTCGATCTGGCGCCGAACGTTGGCCTGGTACTTCTAAAAGGGCAATTGAGGATGAGGATGAGGATGAGCATGAGAATGAAGTTGGCGCATGAAACAGAAAGGGACACAAAGGGACAGAAGAGGACACAAAGGGACAACATTTTCCCTCTTTTTTTGTTTCGCCGATGGCCGGGATGAGCCGGCAGAGCGGAATGGGTGTTTCAGGGAGGCGTGTCAAAAAGCCAATGAATTAAGCAAAATCAAGGTATCTAAAGGTATCTAAAGGTAAATCAAAAGGCAACGCAGTGTGGCGAGGATGAGGATGAGCATGAGGATGAGGATGAGGATGAGGATGAGGATGAGGATGAGGATGAGGATGAGGATGAGGATGAGGATGAGGATGAGGATGAGGATGAGCATGAGGATGAGCATGAGGATGATTGGAAGAGGATGGGTTGGGGGCGCTGTGCCGAGACGCCGTCACGGTGGGTTGGGGTTGACTGTGCGCGGGAATGGTGCGAGTTTTTTCGAGAGGATGAAGAACATATTTTATCTTACCGTGATTCTTGTATTAGCGGGGCGGGCCGGGGCGGATCCAAATCGTTATGAATGGCGTTCGTTTGGCGGAAAAAACGCGGATTTGCAGCCGTTATTTACGTGGTGGACCTTTGTTTCGCAGGCTAAGAATGCGCCCATGGACATCACCGGGATGGACAGCAACAAGCTGGCGGTGGTCTCGAACCTCTGGGCGCATTTGCCCGCCCGACCATTGCCCGAGTGGTGCCGGGTGGTGGCCAGCGAAGATCAAATCATGGTGGCAGGTTCCATGTGGAAGGTGAACGCCACGATTGAGCCGGCGCCGATGATGGTACGGCACGAGACGATTTATTTGCGCAATCCGCCGGCCAAGGAGATTGCGGACTACAGGCAGGCGCGCGCCGCCTTTCTCGAACTGCAAAATGCCCAAAACCAGGATGTGGCCTCGGAAACGTACATGGAAAGCAACATACAAACTCAAGCCGACGCGCTCCGCACCAATTCCGCGACGGCCACCGCCCCCAACTCCCAGGCGGTCTATAACCAGACCTGGAACCTGCAGGTGGCCTCGGCGCTGATGGTTTCCAACATGACTGCCGCCCATGCAAGGGCCCTCTATCGCGACGGCCAGATCGCGCCGCTACAAAAATATCTTTCCACCTTTCCGGACACCAACGTGTATTGGCTGGATCATTTTGCAATACGGACGGGCAAGCAAATTGGCGGGGTGGAGGTTTACGATTTGGGCAACGCGGAGGGAATGACGTATTAGCGGCCAAGGATGGAATTGAATGCGTGACTTGGTTGAAAGAAAGCCGCACTGCGCTGAAAATTGCCGGTTCAAAATGCGGGGTGGTTGACGTTGAAGCTGGCTGAAGCCGGCGCTCCGAAAGCAATTTAGGGCACAGCCAAGCACTGTTTGTTGCGAAAGCGGCCGGGCGGTGATATGTTTTGCACCATTAGGAGTGAAACGGCGGACAAGTAATTTTAATGATGTTTTCAGCCAGCAAAATTTTTAGCCGCCGAATCCTGGCCGCCCCTGCAGCCTGGGCAATCGCGCTCTCTCTGGTTCCCGCCGTGGTTCAGGGACAGGATTTTTCCTGCCTCACCAATAACGGCAGCATTACCATTACCCGGTATACCGGTTCGAGCGGCACCGTGACCATTCCTGCCACCATCGGCACATTGACCGTGACCAGCATCGGGGACTTCGCATTCGCGTACTGCGCCAGCGTGACCAACGTCATCATTCCCGACACGGTCACCAATATTGGGGAAATTGCGTTCAGTTCCTGCACCGGTTTGAGCCATGTAAATATCCCGGCGAGTGTGACCAGCATCGGAGAAATTCCATTTCAACATTGTGTCAACCTCAGCGCCATCGCTGTGGATACAAACAATCCCACGTTCAGCGCGTTGAACGGGGTCTTATTTGACAAAGATCAAGCGACGCTGCTGCAATACCCTGAGGGCAAGGGCGGAGGGAGCTATACGGTGCCTAACAGCGTCACCTGTATCAGCACGGACGCATTTTACAACTGCACCAGTCTGACCAATGTCTCTGTGTCCACGAATAGTCCCTACAATCTTAAGGACGGAGCGTTTTACGGTTGCGGCAGCCTGGCAAATTTCACGATTCCCAGCGGCGTTACCAATATTGGGATCGAGGCCTTTCAATACTGCGGGAGCCTGGCGAATATCGTCATCCCTGACAGTGTCATCAGCGTGGGCTTTCAAGCGTTTTATGCCTGTGGCGGGCTGACTAACGCTGTGGTTGGCAATGGCACGGTCACACTTGGTTACAACACGTTTGGCTCCTGTTCAAAACTGGCCACGGTGAAGCTGGGCAACAGCCTGACCAGCGTTGATTTTTTTGACTTCCGATATTGCAGTGCGCTGGCGAGCGTCACGTTTGGCGCCAGCATTACAAACATCGGTGACTCCGCATTTGCCTACTGTTACAACCTGTCCAGCGTCACGCTTCCGAACAGCCTTACCACGATTGGGGACGACGCGTTTGAATACTGCAGCAGCCTGGCCACCATCGCCATTCCCGCGGGTGTCACCAGCATTGGCGTCAGCGTGTTTGAATACTGTCTGGATCTGTCGGCCATCACCGTGGATGCGGCCAATCCCGCCTACCAAGGTGTGAGCGGCGTCTTATTTGACAGGGACATGACTACGCTCATCCAGTATCCGGAAGGCGGCACCGCCGGCAGTTACACGATCCCAAACGGGGTGGTGAATATTGCCAGCACCGCGTTTGCTTTCTGCTTCTACCTGGGCAGCGTCACCATTCCCTCCAGCGTCAGCAACATCGAAGAACTGGCGTTTTATGATTGCGTCAACGTGACGGGATTTTTCTTCACCGGAAACCCGCCGAGCCTGGGAAATTACGTATTTGACCTCGATAATTCCGCAACGGCCTATTACCTGCCGGGCGCGACGGGTTGGGGTTCAAAGTTTGGCGGACTGCCGACGGCATTGTGGAATCCGCAAACGGCAAAAGGCCGCGTGGACATCCAGACGAAGGCCTTTGGTTTCTATATCACCGGCGTCACAAACACCCCGATCTTGGTGGAGGCTTCCACCAACCCGGTCACTGGCCCATGGACCGTGTTGCAAAATTGCACGATTACGAACGGCTCATTTTATTTCAGCGATCCGCAATGGATCAATTATCCGGCCCGCTACTATCGCATCCGTTCGCCGTAAGGCAAATTTTTTGGTCTTTACGATTAAAACTGGCTACCGCAAATTCGAATTAACCCAGGTGATGGTAACGGATCACGTTTTTCAGTTCCTGATTGGTAAAAGTCGTGACCCACTTGCCGTCCTTGGTCCGGTAGGCCATGCAGCGCAAGCCGTCGCATTGGACGACCACATTCACACCCACCGGAGGCAACTCATGCATTTCAGTTTCAACACCGTTTTCCGGATTGTTGTGTTTCTCAGACATGGTTCCATCATCGGATAATTGGGCTCACCTCCCTACACGGATTTTGGCGGGTGATGGTCTTATTTTGTTTTTTGTTGATTTGTAAATTATAGGAATTCAACCTCTTGCAAGATTAGATTCCATTTATTATTGACTGAAAGCGCAGTTAATTTATAATGGCGGTTTAGTTAAGAGGCGGGAGGTTTTTTTCCAGAACGAACGTATGGCACGCTCAAATGATGAGGTGGAAAAGATGATTGCCGCAGTTGCCGCCAATCCGGTTGGCGCGAAGCTGCTCGAACTGATTTACGCCACCAGCATTGCCGCCGACCTCAATCATATCAGCACGCACGATATTCCAGAAGCCGAAGGCCTCAACGAAGGGGAGCGGGAGGCATTGCAACAAGCCGTAAACCTGCGTTTCTGCTCGCTCAACGCCGCAGCCATGACGGATCGTGACAAGCCGCGTTGGGATCTTCGGTAAAAGCAAGCCGGCAGCAATCGCGCCCCTCCGTCCCAAGCCCGTAAAACACCCTTTCGACTGCCGCCGGAAAATTTGAAGGAGCATTGGTGCCCAAGAAGGGCAGACGGATTTGCATTACGGCCGCATTGGTGACGTCAACGGGCAGCCGCTCCTCGCGCCTATTTTGTGTTTGAACGGGCAGGCGAAATTAAACAGCATCGGCGGATGGGAAGCGTTTGCTCCATTGTTCCACACCGGGCGAGTTTAAGTCCTGGCGGTCGCACATGCTCAGCCAGGCAATCCGGGCGCTGAATATTCAAAGCCATGCAAAAGCAAGAGAAAGGAACCGGACCGTTTTTTGGACAAATCAAAAGCCTTTGCGGTGCACTCCTCGTCTGGTTGCTCCTCACATGCCATTCGTCACCGGCAACCGGCGCGCCGGGCGTTTTTCAGGATGACAAGGTGTTCGGCAACAAGCCGCTCGCGGCCAGTAACATGACGGCTTTTTCCCCCGTGTTCGGCAATATTTTAACGACCAACCCAGTTCTGATACCCAATCCTAGTCCTGGTGGCGGGCCAGTCAACGACGCCAGTCCGCCGGCGCCTGAGGAAGCTCCTTTTATCTACCCGGCTGAAACGATTTACGATGATACCAACGCGCTTGATTTTTTAAGTGCCGCGGGGGTGGCAGACGATTCGGCGCGCCGCGACATGATTCTGGCGGTCATTGACTGCAAGGCGGCTGGATTGTGGACAAACTTGGTTGACCTGCTGGCATTTGAGCCGCGATATAATCCCAGAAAGCACCTGTCGCTTTTGGGAAGACCCTGGAGTTTTACCAACGAGGTATGGAGCGAACGGGGAACCGGTGAACTCAGGGCAACCAATTTCATTTCTTATACACTTCCCGTCAGCCTCACAAATTACACGCTTTGTGTTTTTTACCGCGAGAATGCCGCCGGCCTGGACAGTTATGACGGCACGGCGGCTCACAACAACTTGGCCGAACTTCGCAGCAGTGCAGATGGCTCCTGCACGCTGCTTACGACCTGGGCCATTTGGGGCGGCACCCGCGTGTGGACTTCCGCAGGCACCAATTTTACCTACTGGCAGGATCATTTAAATGTCACTTCCAACCGGGTTGATACGCTTTTGTCCGGAGCCGCTGGCGGCGGTGCCGTAGCCGCAACCATAACCCCCAATCTTTTCTGTGTGGGATACAGCAATGGCGCTATCTCGGTTTCGGTGAACGGGAACCCCGCTTTTTTGGGGTTGAACAATTACGTCACAAACAAGTTGAAAATGCTGGCCAATTCCGCGGCGGTGGACCAATTGCTCATCGGCGGCGGCGACACCAACTGGCTGAACCTGGGGTGTTCCAACACGTATGGCGCGACAATCATGAACGCCATGGTGTTTAACTGCCCGCTTTCGCGCAAGGTTTCAGCCTGTGCCATGCGCATGGCCACGGACCTGGAGCCGTTTAACGAGGCGGTAGAGTTTGCCGGCTCAAGCATTTTGAACGACCAGGCGGCGGCCAACGGCGGAACAGTCGGTGCGCCGCTGACCAACAGCATCGCCTGGATTGATGAGCAGCAAAACTCCGGCCGGCTGGTATTTCAATCCGCCTCCCCGGGTTCACGGCTGCTGGACTGGCCGAATTGCAACGCCACCGTCCCGGCCACTGCCTACGTGCCGGTGTTGACGTACCTGAACCCGGCAAAGTATACGATTCGCAGGTTCATCACTGACGGGCCCCGGAACGACGCGTTTGGCGGTGTGCCGATAAACGATTCGGTGGCTAGATTCGACAAATTTTGCCGTCCGCTGCTGGCCCAAGGCATCAAGGTCGAGCTGGTTCAGACACCTTGGTCGTATGGCAGCTCGGCCGGGCAAAACCAAAATTGGATAGAGACTTGCCGGGCCGTCCGGGCGAACTTTCCGTTGTCGAATTTTTATCCATTTGCGGACATGGTCACCTCAAATATTCTCGCCGCCGCCTCGCAGGATTTCCCGCCCGTCCATCCCAACGCCAAGAACGTGGCCGGCTATTTGTTCAACGCGGCCATGGATGATGTTGTCAACGGCAAACCGCCGAACTTTTCGCCGTCAAAATGAAAAATCCCCCGGCCGGTGACGTAGCGACCGGCAACGTTTGGCAAGCTCATTATAGCCACCGTCTTTAGCGGTCGGGGAGCGGAGGCCTTTGGCTGTATGGCTCAAATCCCCTCACCCCAACCCTCTGCCGAACGTCGGCCTCGCAACCGCCTGGGCGGGGAGAGGGAGTCGGAACCGTGTCGAGATGGGTCTCTAATGGCGGGCGGTTCCAGTTTGCCATTGCCACACTTGTGAGCCAGACTGTGCGGCCAACGATGAGCAAACGGTTTTACATAACGACGGCGATTGATTACGTCAACGGGCAGCCGCACCTCGGCCATGCCTACGAGAAGATTATTGCCGACGTCATCGCGCGGTCGCGGCGCAGCCTCGGCCAGGAGGTCTTTTTCCTGACCGGGCTCGACGAGCACGGCCAGAAGGTCCAGCAGGTGGCGCTGTCACAGGGGAAAAGCCCGCAGGATTACTGCGACGAACTGGCGGTGGACTGGCAGGCGTTTGTCAAAAAACTGCAATTGACGAACGATGATTTTGTGCGGACGACGCAGCCGCGCCACCAGAAATTTGTCCAGGACGGCCTGAACCGTGTCCTGGCCGCGGGCAAGGTCTATAAAAAGACCTATTCCGGTTTTTATTCCGCGCGCGAGGAAACATTTCTGACCGAGAAAGACCGCCGGCCCGACGGGACTTTTGACCCATCTTGGGGCGAAGTGACCGAGTTGCAGGAAGAAAATTATTTCTTCAAGCTGAACGAACAGCAGCAGTGGCTGATTGATTACATCGAGGCGAACCCCGATTTCATCTCGCCCTCATACCGGCGCAATGAAGTGCTGGGCTTTCTTAAAAACAACACACTGGAGGATCTGTGCATTTCGCGGCCGGCGGCACGGCTGAACTGGGGCATTCCCATTCCGTTCGACACGAATTTTGTGACGTATGTCTGGTTTGACGCGCTGGTGAATTATACGAGCATCGCCTTTTCGCATCCGGAACTGGAACTCTGGCCGGCGGATATCCACGTGATTGGCAAAGACATCGTAAAATTTCACGCGGTTTACTGGCCGATTATGCTGAAGGCAATGGATCTGCCGCTGCCGAAACAAATCCTTGTCCACGGCTGGTGGCAAAAAGATGGCGCGAGAATCAGCAAGAGCAGCGGCAATGTGGTGGACCCGATCGCAGTCATTGACGAATGGGGGCTGGACGCTTTTCGTTTTTACGTTTTGCGCGAACTCGACATTGGCCCGGATGGCAACTGGACGGACAGCGGTTTCAAGTCGCGTTACCAGGCCGAACTGGCGAATGGACTGGGCAATTTGCTCAACCGCTCGCTTTCGATGCTCAAAAAATATCGCGGCGGAATTTTGCCGGCGAAATCGAACGAACTGGCTGCAGACGCGGCCAAGGCGGCGGATGAGACGCGCGCGTTGCTGAAGCAAAATCAATTGCAGGCGGCATTGCAAAGCATCTGGGGGCTGGTCACGCGAGCGAACCAATATGTGGACCAGACCAAGCCGTTCAGCCTGGCCAAGGACCCGGCGCAAGCCGCGCGGCTCGACGAGGTGCTTTATAACCTGGCCGAGACGTGCCGGGTGCTGGCGGTGTTGCTCTGGCCGTTTCTGCCCGGTTCGGCGACGAAAATTTACGCGCAGCTTGGCTTGAGCGGCGAGCCGAACGTGCTCAGCGCATCGGCCTGGGGTGGCTTGCTGCCGGGTCATGCCATCGGCGAACCTGCGCCGCTGTTTCCGCGCAAAGACCTTTGAGCAGTGAAAACGCTGCTGCAAATCATTTTGATTTGTTTTGCCAGC
>Ga0206970_10040_pt2 | contig 17570 bp, 24 predicted proteins | sample Alteio_BWOrgHeat_88_FD_152964 | JGI IMG/M metagenome (GOLD analysis project Ga0206970, IMG submission 152964) | Enriched cells from forest soil in Barre Woods Harvard Forest LTER site, Petersham, Massachusetts, United States -... | ecosystem: Environmental > Terrestrial > Soil > Temperate forest >... | reverse complement strand
ATTTGTATAAAATTCTAATTGCGATATATCATCTACCCATGTCATATTAACAAGTTCCTTGTATTTCTATTAGTTTACCATATTGGTTTGTGCTATCATAACTTAACTTGAATTGCTTTATTATGCCTTTATTATAATAAGGAATAGGCAATAAAACAGTTTCAAGTAATTGCGCCCCTGTCCCATCTTCATCAAGACCGCATATTTGTATATCCTCACAGCATAATTGAATATTTGCCGTCCAGTTCATGCGCATTGTTGGGTTTTTCTTTGGGTCGTCTATCCAATGAAACCAATCCCATAGTGTGCCTTTAAAATGTGGTTCAAAATACATTGGGTAATTACATAGTCTTGCAGGGGCAGAATAAATTGTATTACCAAAGAAATCAGTAACGAAATATGTGCCTGTATCATTTATTGTCCCGAGAATTGTATTTATCCCTACAAATTCATGCAATTGCGCCCATGTTTCCGATATAAAAACAGCAGGTGGGGCATTAGGCTGTAATACTGGATAATTCCCATTCGGCATAGGTATTGGCAAATTTCCATTCGGTAAATTATTATTTACTGGATTCATATCTTTAATAGCCTTTGCATTTAGATATGGCAAATTACCGTTATTATCTGGTGTATTATCCCATATTAATATCTTTGGTAACTGACTTATTTCATCTCTCATCAAAAGGGCATAATCTCCATAATGATTCAAGTATGTAGTTAATTGAGCAAGCAGAACATTCACACCACCTAAAGAAAGCGGGGTCATTATAAATTCTGAACTTGCTATAAACTGCATAGCATCCATAAGAGCATCATTAGCTAACGCACCATCAAGCCTGAATTTTGTTGCTCCAAATGGCTGCGTTTTATCTAAAGCACCATAATAATTTGGGTTATTGTCCGTTTGGTCGAAATTGGCAATGCCATTCATCCAGTCTAATGCCTCATTTCCGCATGTATCTATTGCATCTTGCTGATAAATTCCATTGCAGTAAGCGGGTAACTGTAACTCATTCCATTCAAAACAAAGCCCTATTAAAAGTTTATCCCTATCTGCACCACCTGTTGAAAAATCGTATAAGGGTGTTGCATTTTGAAAGAAGTCTTTACGCTGAAAGAATAGGGTAGGGACATTATTAACGTATTTTATGCGCCATTCGGAATTATATCCTCCCTTTAATTGGTTAAGAAATTGGTCTAAGGCAAGTATTGGTTTGTTTTCATCTATCCAAAATGTTGTGGTATCAGGAACGGGGCCATTAAAAATATCGTTATTCCTTATTCGCCTTATGCCACGCTTAACAGTTGCAGACATATAACAAGCATTATAATGAGGATTATTGACGTTGGTTATCTGTTGGTCGGGGTTTGAGACGGATGTAGTTATTGTAGGCGAAAAGAAAATAGGGATGCTTGCCGCGCCATAAGCAATGCCGCATTTATCACATACATTAGAAATATAATCCCTTATCAACGGCGCTGGATGCTCTCTACTACACCCCGATAATTCACCGAATACATTTGTATAAAAATTTATTTCATCAGGTAGATTTCCAAGGGTAGGGAGTGGATTATAATTGAAACTAATATTTATTGTCCCAAACGAAATAAAACTCGCTATCGATGCAAGTACATTTAAAATATTCAAAATTACTTGTACAATAGTACCTATAATATCAATTACAAGGCTGAATATTAGATATACTGGGAAAAATAAGGCCAATATAAACCACAATGCAATTAATATCCCATTTGGACGCTGCTCCACGCAATAACTAAAGCGAGGGTGCATTTTACCATTAGCAGGTTGAGGCTGAAACCACCCCTGCCAGTTATCATAAATAACCGTTTGTTCAATGCAAGCCCAAAGAGGGTCTTTTTGTTTAACTGTTACATCAAACGTGCAAATATTATCTTCGCAATAGGTTGTATCGGTATTTTTTATTGATAACCCTGTATATTCTCCACAAGTGCTATCAACTATTTTAACTTCAATGGCATTCAATGGCGCTGCTACATCATTCCATAACCAATCACGGATGTAATCGTAAGCAAAGCCTTCTAATGAGATGCTATTAGCAACTACTTTTTTAGGTTGATAGGTTCCTGGATTATTGCCGCTATCATCAGTCTGCATCGTAAATGTCAATGTAAACTTGTCAAGATCGGTTACATATTTGGTTACGTCAATCCATGTGTTTGATGAAACTTGCCCCGGTGTGAAAACTAAATTTTGCGGATTAGCACCCGAATAAAAACCTGCAACCCCATATAGGCTATACATCTGTTGATGCCGAATGTATATTTTTAGTTGCATTCCCTTTAAGCTAAGAGGTGAATAATCTGCTTAAAGGGGCATTTACCCTACGAAGTATTTATAAAGTCGCTTCCGACTTACGAGAATAAGGCAAAGATAAGTATTTTTTTTATTTCAATTACTTTATTAGCAATGAATAAAAAATATAGCAAATCACATAGACTATACCAATAAAGAAAGTACCAAGAACCATCCCAAAAGCTATATTTAATATCATTTTCCTGTCTTCCATATTAATGCAATAGGCATGTGATATTAATATTATGATTTGTAAACGTAGATTGGGAACTATCGCAATAATTAATAGCCTGTTGATGTGTAACCAAATTACTATAATCTACTCTTGATGTTTGATAACCTGTGCTGTCTTTACAAATACAAGAATATGTGGTATTACTTGTTTGTTGGCATGAAATTAAACCAAGCATTAGAACAATTATTAAATATTTCATATTGATTGTTTTTACAAACGTAGTGAAACAAAACCAATAATCATACCATAAAATGCCACAAATTGTTAAAATCACCTTTTGAAAGCCCTTCCACGTTCTTTTGATATGGTTGTATGGGCTACATAAATACCATCCCTTGTTACGTTTGCGTGAACTTGTGCCTTGCTATTTTCCACAGCTTCAATAACTCCATCCAATTTGCGCCCTAACATTTTCATTTCATTATGAGATGCAAAATGCCCTCCTGTACCAATCCCCGCTGCAAGCATGGGGATGCTGCCATATTTGTTTATATGCTCTAATAAGCCCCTATTTTTACTTGTCGCTTCAGCATTGGTAACAAATTCCCCGTTGCTCAATCTTGCATGGATACTATCGCTTTTGCCTGTGCCTGGCCCTGTTACTAAACCACCATCTTTAAATGCAGGAGGCGCATATTTTGATTGCAGGCTTGATACAAAAGAAAAACCCGTTACTAATGCCCCCAGTATTGCAGCAATAGCAGCAGGGGAGAAGATGCCATAATCGGCAACGGCTTTTGATACTGCTACTATTTCATTGCTTAAAGCTATTGCCTGATTTATTACAATAGCCCTTCTTGCATATAATTCTTGTTGCTGCCGTAAATCATTAAGCCGTTTTGTTTCTTCCAGCAATGCAGCCGTATTGCCTCTTTGCGCTAATACATTTGCCTGATTAAGCCTTTCAGATTCAATGGATATTTCAGTTTGAACATATTTCTCATGCGCATCGTTCATTGTCGCATAAGCAGATAAGACGGTAGTGGCCAAATTAGCATAAGAAGCTATTTGCGATGCTATATGTTGTGCCTCTAATTTCTTTAATTCGACTTCCTTATTATCAATATCAGCTGAAATATCATTTATCTCTTTTTGAAGTTTGTCTATCTTTTGTTGATCTGCGTTTAATTGCGCATCCGTTGCACCATTATCTTTATCGGACTGCTTTAAATTTTGAGCCTGTACTAATTCCTGATTTGCACCTGCAAGTTTTGTTTGGTCTGTTCCTATGCCTGTTTGTAAATCGGATTTTGAATTAAGGAAATCAGCAGTATTTTGGCTTATCCTTCCTTTTTTTCTCCGACTTGCTATCCCTAACTTAGTTTCGGACTGCCCAAGTAATTGCTTAGATATGATTTGCCCCTCACGAACTTCGATAGTTTGGATTACATCATCATAATATTTTTGTAAAGCCTGTAACTGGTTCTCAAACTGTTCATGTTGCAGGTTTTCATAGCTATTACCAAAATCAATAGTAAGTTTGTATAAAGTAGCATTAAGAGTTTCTGCATTAAGAGAAATCTTTTTAGCATTTTCAACGTCATCGCTATATTTTTTAAATAAGGCTTCTTCGTTGATAGTATTTTGTAAGTCTGCCTGTCGCTTATAATCAGCAAAAGAAACAGCCTTGTTATTTTCCTTTACACCACCTGAAATATTGCCTGATAAGCCACCTAAAGCAGATTTGTTAAGTTGTATGCTTATATTATCTTCTGCTTGTGCTAATTTTACTGCGAACTGTATTTTTTCCTGTAATAATGCTTCGTCAGATTGCTTTGTGAATAGATTGCGCTTTTCATTGAGTTGTTTGGTAATTTCGGGTGTTTCGGGAGTAACCTTAGCTTCTTCCGTCCTTTGCCTGTCGAACTGCTGTAACTTAATATTCAGTTCTTTTTGGCTAAGGTTTTCAAGAGTAGATAAATATTCAGTACCTCTTTTTTGGCGAAGTTGGTAATATGATAATTGTAGGCTTTCGAGTTCCGAAGTAAGTTTTAACTGTTCATCATATTGTGCTTTTGCCAAGTCGGAATTAAACTTAGCCTCTGCATCTGAAATTTGTGCCGTCTTATCCTTTCGCTTATTATCTGATTCTGCAATCTTTAGATTGTATTCATCACGTACTTTTAGTAAGGCTTTTGTAAGGTTATTTTCGTCAGGTGCAAATGAATTAGCATTAAAATTACTTTCTCCCGTTTTCTTTATCCCGAGAAGTATTTTATTCAAAGCATCCTGATCTAAACCCGAACTTTTAAATAAACTTTGAATTATCTTGTAATTACCACCCGAACCATCATTGGTAACACCATTCTTTAAGGAACGAGCAGTAATATCAATTAAATCACGGATTTTAGTATAAGTATCTACATTACCCGCTAAAAGTCTTTGCTCTTCCTCCCTTTGGGCTTGCTCCGCTTTAAATACATCGGTTTGGTGTGCAAATACTTCGCCTTGCACGACGCCTTTAGCCTTTATTGCATCCACTTGTCTTTTTAGGGCTTCTGTTGTTCCATCTATACCTACATCAATAAAGCGATATGCCTCATCAAGTTTAATAAGTTCTTCAGTTTCTTTTTGGAATGAGGATATTAATTCTTGCGTATGTTTATTCAGGTCTTCGGCTTGCTTGTCGGTATCAAACATTCCGATACCTAACTTTATTATTTCGTCAGTAAGCCTTGTTACAACACCAAATCCCGAACCAACCGCAAAACCCCTTAGAACACCTTGCAATAATGAACGTCCGACATTAGTCTCATTGTTTATACCGAGTATTTTAGCGAACAAACCACCTTCTGTGCCACCATTACCACCACCCTGTAAAGATGTTAATTGCCCCTGCACCGTTTTTATATCTGAATTATATTGCGCAATGGCCTGCGGACTTGTTGCCCTTTCTCTACGTAGTTTTAATTCCTGTAAAGAGTAGTTTAGTTTTTGAATAATACCCAATTCCCTTTCTGCCGCCGTGTTTACTTGATTTTGTGCCGTATTTTGGCTTTTAAGGTCGTTAACTAACTTTGCCCTTGTTCCGCTTTCTGTTGCCAACCCTGCATTTCTAATAGCCTGCAATTCAGCATCTCCCTTACTTAATGCTAATTGTGCTGCATATTCAGTATTATTTTTTGAAATAGACGCCCTGATACTCTCTAATCTTGTTTGAGCATCCTGAAAGGCAGATGTATTGCCTAATTCAAATGATAATTCGTGAACTATATTTACAATTTCCGACATAAAAAGTGCTTTAGAAATGAATATTTAGCACTTTAGGCGGCATAAGCCTACGGAATATTTAAAAAGACTTTCCAGTCTTACGATACCTCAAAGATAAAGATTTTTATAAAATGATAATTGAGAACCCAATATATTCTCAATAATAGCGGTTTCGCATGGAATAAAGGGGAATGAATTTGTACTTGAACCACCCGTATTATTAGTATGCCTCATTGCCACAAATCCATCACTATAATCATGAAATGAAATTTTTTTTGTTACTGAAAATGAATGGTCTTCTCCATATTGGCAATCCTTAAACTTATTGGTTTCCCAAAATGACTTTTTATAGCACATTGTAGCGCCACAAATATACTGTTGCCATTCTTTAGGAAATTGATAGGAGAACGATTTGTTATTTATAATATCATAAAAATACAGTTTGCGAAGCCCCGTAATATCCGCACCAGATTGTAAATGAAATTTAACAGATTTGCTTATCCAATCGGGAGCGTAATAATCGTCATCATCTTGGTGGATTATTATTTGACCTGTCGCCAATTCGCAACCTCGGTTTCTTTTGTAGCCGATATTACCTGCTTCATCAATAAAAATTAATTCCTTGCAGGGATAATCCTGTGAAGTAAAAATATCAATGGCTTTACTTTTAAAATGCTCTCTGCTTGGTGTGGTGGGGCAAATAACACTAACCTTTATGATTTCTGGCATCTTTTCGCTGCTTCTAATAATGTTTCTTTATGGGAATCCGTATTTAGATAAAACGCTTTACCACTTTGTGTAACCTCATCGCCCCTAAAAGTGTTGAGTGTATGGAAACCTTTGTTATTCTTTGTTACTATAAAATAGTTTTTAGTAAATAGTAGTTTCCAAAGTATTTTTAATCGTTGTATCATCGTGCAAATATTATATTTTCAGCGTTACGGGATATTTCATACATGCCATACTTTGAACAATATCCTTTATAAAGTTTCATTAAATCAGTTCGGCTATTCCATTCTATGCAAAGACATTCACAAGCTATTTTAGTCAAATCAATTTGCTGTAATATCTTCCAATCTTCACCCTCTGCATCTATGGTAATGAAATTAAATTGCGGCTCCTTAAACCCCGTCAATTCTAAAAACCTTTCAAAAGTATATACTTCGCATTTGGTCTTTTCAAATTCCACATTTACCCATCGTTCTTTTTCTTTCTGATCAAGACATGAAACAAGTGCAATATCTTTTCCATTGGGAACATGCGCCCCGCTTTCAAAGAATTCTGAAATGCCGTTAAAATCGGAAATGGCAAGATTGTAAATATTATTACTGAAAGGGTATAGCTGTCCAAGTTTTATAAAACACTTTTTAGAAGGCTCAATAATATAACCATACCAACCATTTAAAAGTAAGTCCCTACTATTGCTAAATGTTTCGCCATCATTAGCACCAATATCAAGCAATACTCCAACACGACCATTAAAGTAATTCAATACAACTTCTGCTTCGTTATTTTGTGAGTGCATAATTATTGTTTAAACCATTGGAGGCTATCAAAAGATTCTTTATCAATAAACGGTTCATCAAGTAGTTTTTTCATAACTACACATACATTGCAGCCATCGGTTATATTACCCATAGCAAAATGCTCAGTGAGTTCTATAATTTCATATCCCGCAAGAGTTGCTAATTGTTCATAAAAATGCTTAGTAACATAATTGCAACCATGACCAGGCCAATGTCCCGTTTTAGGATTTTCATGTATGATATAACCGCCAACCTTGCAATGATTGTGGATATTCTTATGAGCCATATAAAAACCGTCATCACTTACATGCTCGGTAGTTCCAAAGTCGGCAATAATATCAAATTGCTTTTCAACTATAATTTCATTGCGAAGATCCATTTCGATTGCGCCCTGGTGTGGTGTGATATCCCATGAAGTATGATTTATCCCTAATGAAAGGAAATAACCCTTAGCAACTTGTCCATAATGGGCATTGTCATAAAGGTTTTGCGCTCCGAGTTCAAGTATATCACAAGGTTTTATTAAACCATGGCGCCTTAACCTATCTAAGCTATCGTTTGTTATTCCCATATTATAAACCTTGTGCGAAAAATATTACTGTTTCATTTCTTGGTGTTTCATTAGGTGCAGCATAATTAAGATAATCATTGCCTGATTTGTATTTCATCCCTAACTGATTGGCCATAATTGAGCCACAGGACATATCATGCCTGTGTCCTTTACATCTTGGGTCTTGGCTTTCGGTTTGATTATTATTATTCCATGCACCTTTGAACATTCCATCCAACATAGACCGCCTCCATTGTGAAAAAAATTGTACTGCAATATCAGACCTAAAACTTAATCCTAAAAAACCCGCATTACCGTACATGAGCATTGGCATTGCAGAATCCCTACTTACACCAAAATAGTTAAGAGCATTATCATTAGTCCATTCTCCTATATAAGCCCCCGCTTCCTGCATGATATAACCCTCATTCTCAATTATATCAAATATAAATTCGCAGTCATTTATAGCATATACAGAGGAATCGAGCCAAAGTATATTTGTATAACCCCTTTCAAGTGCATGTAAAAACCCATAAATCTTAAAAGCATACGGATTTTCTAAATGGAGTGGTGCGCCTATGCTTTCTTCCCCGTAAAATGGAATAAAATCTCCGTCAAAACGACCTTTAAGGCTTTGTCCCAAGCGTTCAAGGCCTTTAATATAGTTACCTCGGTTATTGGCAAATGATATGATACAGTTTTTAGGCATTATACTTTTACTTTGTCATTATAGCGATAATAATAAATATCCTTTTCAATAACCGTTTCTGATTTTAGCAAAGGCAATAACTTCATACTCCATGCATGGTCTTCGCCAATAGTTATATCGGGGAATTGAACTTGTTTTGAAATGGAAGCCTTAACTGGACTTATGTGATTTGTAGAACGATAATAAATGCCATTATTCTCAAACCATGAGGCATTACGATAACTAATAAACCACCTATGCCATTGTTTACCATTAATAGACATTAAGCCTTGTATTCCTACGCAATCTGGATTTTCTTCTATTGCCGCTAATACAAGTGGTATATAATCATCACTTACCTTATCATCATCATCAATAAAAACAGTATAATCTCCGCTTGATTTTTGTAAAAGGTTATTGCGCTTTGTTCCTGTATGCATATCGCTATCATCTACCAATATTTCTACTTCATTTGAAAATGGTTGACGTTGCAATGAAGCTATAAGTTCATCAAATAGAACCTTGCGGGATGGCATAGTAGGTATAAGGACAGAAAGTCGCATCAGGCAGTTGCAGGTATTAGTAAACCAAAATTTAAAACCTTGCGCATGTTATAAAGCGTTTCGCCTTGTTTCCATGTGGAATCATTCTTTTCACTTATCTCATCACGCTTATTTAAGCCGGTAGAGTAGTGCCTGTGATAAAAAGTAATTGGTAGTTTAATTACCTTACCAAGTAAATGCCCGACATCTGTCATTTCGGTATCGCAAAACATGTGTTGATACTGTGGAAAATAGATGTAGCCAAACCTTTCATAATAAGCCCTATCCATAATTGGAAGCGTAATTAATTCGGGTTGTAATCCGTCTTTTGTCTTAACAATAAAATCCTTTTTCCCTTTCAGAGCATCAAGCAAAGCAACATCCCATAAATTAGGACAATCAAAATCATCAGATACAACAATAAGTAAATTACCGCTTACCAATTTTGCAGTGTTGTTTATAGCCTCTATTGCTGTGTGGTTATCATGTAAGGTTATACCGAGATTATAAGGCTTTTCAATAGTCTGTAAAGCTGCCCGATATGCTTCGAGTTTAGGGTCTGAACTATCTAGGCTTATTACATATTCAATATCTTTGGGGTTCTTGGCCTGCGATAACCATTTTTTAACCGTTTCCATTGCTTGTGTAGGACGGTTGCGGGAGGGATGGATTATTGATATTGCGTATTTCATTTAATTACTTATTAGATTTATGAAATGGACACATTGCCCCATCTCTTAGGAATTCATCAAGATGTGTTTTTATTGCAAATAACTGCTCTTTTACTTTTTCATAATTGGCTGAATGGTTAAAATGCGTCCACATGGATACCATATTTCCTTCGAATACATCGAAATCAAGCCTTAATAATGGCTCTCCACGCTCTACTATTATGGCATCTCTTTGTTTATTTGCAAGGCTCATATTTACCTATTTTTAGCTTCTTCAAATAATCGTTTTTGTTCTGCGCCCCACCTTTGCTTTATTGCTATCCTTTCAAAGTATTGGTAATAGCTACAATCGGTAAACCACTCTGCATCCTTTACATTTCCCTCGCAACAATTTGCCGCACTATCTTGTATATTGCTATACAAATCCATAACCAAATCATTTACTGGGGTATCAATTGGGCTAACATTTCTTTTCTCTTTTGAAAATAATCCCTGTCGCTCAAACATTCCAATAACTCCGAGTATGCGGGAGTATTTATCAGCCCCTTTGACAAAAAAAAATTATACATAGCAGGGGAGTGTTCTTTCGCTTCTCCCTTAGCTAAATTTAATTTCTTATTCAACCAAAATTCATCAACACTATTGGGGTCTTCACCTTCAATAAAATAAAATAAACAACCCATCCGTAAAGCACAATCTTCATCAACAGGATATTGTAATCGTGATAAAATATTATTCATCAGCAATCCAATGTCTGTTTTTATGGTTTTTACATCTTTCTCATTACAAATCTTTATCGCGTGATTGGCTATTTTAGAAAGCAATTCTTTTGTTGTGCCAGCACTTGCATAAATATTTTGAGCATTGGCGGCTATATAGCGGCTCATGTGATAATCGGTATCAGATGCAGGCTCATAAAGAACTATATCCCCAAAGGTTTCAGCTATTTTATACTGTGGATTGTCTGAAAATTGCATAAAATTGAACCAAAACTAAATAAAATTAAGTTAATAATGAATTTTATTTACCTTTTTTTAGCAATGAGGTAATTGCGTTTAACCCAATCATTATAATATGTCTGCATATCATATCGCATAGCATCGAACTCATCGTTTTTATTATTACCCCTGTCTTTAAGTAGATGGGATGGTTTTTTACTTTCAATATCAACTGCTGCGGCTTGACATTGACGTGCTAAATTGGGGCAATTAATAGGGTCTATGAAAAGGTTGGGGTAGAGACCAAACATAGTATTGCACAAAATGCGACTATCGGCGTGCTCTAAATTGAAGGTATTTAACTGCAACTGCCTGTTATTAAGATGCAGCAAACGGGCTATCATTTGATACAGTGTTTGGTTCCTGCCTGTATCGTGATTATTACCTGACTTATCCCCTGTTACATACAAAATTGAACTTGGAAAGGTTTGGAGTATCTTTTCGCACATCTGCTCTATTTTCATATTCCCGCTAAACTCTTTGATGTAATGAACAAAATCATTGGGAGTTCCTTTGCCAGGGCTTTTTTGTGAAGCAATACAAGCGAATGGATCATTGTTAAAGTCAAAAGAAAGATATACCGGGAATGTGGGCATAAACGCCACTCGCTTTAAATGTTTCATTTCATCGAAATTATACAACCAGGGATTTTCATTCTCAACTGCACCCCATGCGCCGTTTGCAATAGCCTCGTAAATCATTTGAGAACCACCGGAAGTAAGGCGCAACTTCCTTTCGTAATCGTCTTGGTCTATGAAATAGTTGTCCCTGTAAGTGCTGAAGTTCTTATAAACTTTCACTTGCCCCAAATCAGCCCTTTTTTCTTCAGGTTGTAAAAACTCATGGAAAAAGTATTTGAATATCCAATGACCTTTATAAACGGCAGATGTATTGAACATCATATAAAGCTGCGTCTTAGCTTTAGTGGTTCTTAACCTCGGGTATATAATCTTAAAATCTTCTTCCTCGAATTTATCCGCTTCCTCTAAAATGATATGAGTGGGATCTTTGATAGACTTTAGTTTTGTCGGGTCGTCAGAACCAAATGGCAAAAACTTATTCCCATTAGCACATGTAATAACCATTGAACTATTATCCTTTCGGCTATAAGAGAAATAATTACCAAGCCCATGCAATTCTATACTATCTGCAACAGTATCAAACAACGAACCCCGAACATCCGCAAAGACCTTACGCCCCATATAACATTTAAAATAGTCTTCCTCAATACAGCGTCTCACCAATTCATCCATCGTATTCACCGATTTACCAGAGCCATAAGAACCGTAAAGAAGATTTATATCATTATCATTCTTCCATATATCGCTGAAAACATCGTTAATCGGGAAAGCGCCATCCTTTATCAGTATTTCCTTTTCCTGATGGCTTAACAACTCCCAAACAGAAGCAGGCCACATATCAATACGGGGACGATTCATAAATATTATAAACCCAAAGGTAAATAATATTAAGTTACAACTAAATAAAATTCAAAATGTAGTTAATAAAAGTAAAAAACCACGACATTTCCTAAAAAAACAATGCGCATAGAACCGAAAAAGTGTAGGATGAGGATTTATAGTGGTAATGTTATTTTGCTTTCCTGGGTGCCACCAATCATCTCACGATAGTTTTGTAGAAATTGAGCATAAAAATTTTCTCGTTTCCCTTCTTGTTGAATAAGTCGCACTTTCTTGATATACAAATACATGGCGCAACGCTTTTGTAATCTGCCTTTAAAATGATTCATAGCAGCAGAAAAGAAACTTTTACGAGTTTCCATAATACCAATAGAAGCGTCTTTATTAACTCCGCGAGATTGTAATTTATCCCATATATCATCTGTAAATTCAGCGCATTCATCAAGGTAAAATCTTGTAGGTTTTAACATGAAACAAAGTTATGAAGATAACCATAACTACATACACATTAATAATATTAAAATTCGGATTAGACTACATAGGTAAAAAGTACGAGATTGGTAGAGGAGGTCATTTCTAATACAAATTTCGGTCATGTACCCTCCCTATTTACTATGCATGTACATACATTCAACATTCGTAAATCATGTCTAAAATCTTGTTGTATAACTTACCTTATGTTAAATAGACATGTTGACAGACGTTTATTTGCATGAAAAAGGAGCTATTACGCTCCCATTAAATCACTTAACAAAACATTGGCATTCCCCTACCCTACTATATTTCAACGTGATCTATTATTTCCGGCATGAGTTCACTAATCTTAGTGGCCCTGGCAATCCGAAGCCGCTCCATTGCTATGGCTTTCATCTCGGCATACTGTTCATCTGCGAGTATATTAGGCTTATCAGGGGCTATCTTGTTATCGAACAGTCCTTTTGCCTTCCCAAGCAGTTCAAGTGCTTTATTAGCGTTCTGTGCATCAAACTGATATACTCCCACTGGGTTACCATTATCATCATCTGCCATCACTTGCACTTCCCTACGTTGAAGAAAATCAAACTTTGTAACTGGTGCGGCTTGCATGCAACGAGAATAGACACTTTTCAAACCCTCCACCACATAAGCAGCATCATACAACACAATTTCCTCCCGTTCCTTAATTCTCTGGGCTATATATGCACGTATATTGATATTTGTCAATAAATTAGAAGCTAATCTCCGTGCTGATGCCACCTTTACATTTGGATAAGTGCGTATATATGCTTGCTCTGCATTGTAGTCTTTTAGATATTCATTACAGAAGTTTCTATGTTTAGGGCGTATTGTATTTACTACTATTTCAGTTGATTTTTCTTCGCTCATATAATGTAATTATGAGTATAAAGGTAGGTATTTTATTTATAATTCTTTCAATTCCGCCACAGGCGTAAGGAAGTCTAATGATTATCGGAGTTGCTACGATTGTCCGCGTTGCTCCCAACGATTAAAGAGGATTTCTTTTATTATATAAAGTTCGGGTTTATTTTGACAATTCCAAATTGTTTGTCAGAGTGTTGATTTTATTGGCACTCCCAAGGCTTTTTCTTATGAAATAAACTTTTTATATCGTTAGGGTCTTTACTGATGGGCTTTCTATATACCTTATTGTCTTTAATTACTTGACAGGGTGGCTTCTCAATGTATTCAATTTTAATATCTTTTTTTATTTCTTGGGTAATTTTTCGTTTTCTATTAATAATTTCTATTTCTTTTCCATTTCTCCAAATTTTAACGGGACCAGCAGGTAAAATAGGTTTGGCAACTATCCTTTTAGTTTTAATCTTCAATCTGTTCATATCAAAACTAACAATATGCTCATTTCTTACCCTTATAACCTCATAGCCGCATTTTTCAAGGTAATCGGTTCGCTCCTTATCATAAACGGCTTGGTGTGCCTCAAAATGGCTTGCTCCGTCAATTTCTATTATCTTCTTGCCAACCACGAAATCCACAATATAATTACCAATTACTTTTTGAGAAATATAATTGAGTTCTGCCATTTCCAGGCGTTCCTTAAATTTCTTTTCGTGGAATGTAGGTTTGTGGCGCATATTGTCTGCACGCTCATGTAACCTTTCTATATTCCTCATGCTATTTTGTTTGTAACGCAAAGTTACGTATATTTGTGGAAATGGCAAAGAAAAAAACAAAATTTATTACACAAATCGCATTGGCTAATAAATTAGGCATAAAGCCTGAAAGGGTGCGCCAATGGGTGTTTCGTGGTACTATCAAGACAAAATTAAATACCGAATTTGGAATAACTTTAGTTGAAGATATAGATACAATTCCCGAACGAAATAAATTATAAAAACATTTCTTTGTTAATGCACTTGTTTAGTATCACAAATGATACTACATTATGTATCATAATCAAAGCAGGCGGCAACTGGGTAACTACGGCACAAATTAAAATGGCAACTACAAGCAACGCTTTCGCAGCAACTACAATCGTAGCATTTCACATTGGCCGTGGTGGTCAATTCTACAATTCAGGATTTAAATCTTTCATCGGCGAAGAAAAAATTGACAAATATGTAAACGACCTATTCATTAGTTATGAAAATATCCATGAAGTATCTAAAACAATCGGACACCGCGAAAACTTAAGAGACTTGCTTGAACAAGTGTTGGATAATAGGGGAAGTAATGATCTATCCGCTAAAATCCGATTTGAACGCATTACTGGACTTGAATTAGGCGAAGAAGTATATACCGATTGTAATGGTAGTCAAGTTGGTCTTACCGTTGCAGAGGCTATTACTGGTATAGGTTGTATCAACATTGACAATGACTATAACACTACTTACACGTGCTATCTTGAAAATTGCGATGAAAAAGAATTAGAGTTGATAGCTAATTACAGAGGCTACGTAGATTCAGAAATCAGGGCTTACGCACAAGAAATATTAAACGCATAATATGAACAAAAAAATACTAATGGAAGCCCGAGAACTAATATCGGGCTTCCTTAAAAATAGGCGCGAAGAATTGGGCTTATCGCAGGCTAAATTAGCCGAAGTATCAGGCTTAGGAATAGCCACTATTAAGCGTTTGGAAGGAAATAAATTCCCGCCAAACATAGAGACGATAATGGTATTATGCCACCATTTGCGCTGCTACTTTTTCGTAGCAGAAATGGAAAGTAACGAAGAATTTTCAAAAGTAATGCGTGAACGTTGGACACGTCCAGCTGATAAAAACTAACATACTTTTTAATTAATTATCTATAATATTATTGGCGTTAACCCAACTTATATATAGTTGAATTATTTGAGTGTCGTTTAATACTTCAAAATGCGTATTTATTGATGTGTTTATCCACATATTACCTTTTAATTTCCATCCTTCCCGGAATAACCATTTTGCAAATTTTATCGGTTGTATTATTTTTTCCATTATTTACCCTGTTTTAATCTTTCATCATCAAGAACAAACCCCTTAATTAAATACTCTTTCAATACACGAGTAGACCATTGCCTAAATCTTGTCGCCTTATATGAACTAGTTCTATATCCTACGGCGATAATAGCCTCTAGGTTATAAAACTTAACATCGTACGTTTTCCCATCTGCGGCAGTATGTGCAATTTTTGCACATACTGAATTTTCATCGAGTTCCTTTTCAGAAAACAGCCAAGGCCGAAGCCACCTACAAGAAGAAATCACCTCACTTTTAAAAGTTTGAAAAAATACTCTTATCCACAACAAAGCCCCTCGTAATAAGGGGCTTTTTAAATTCATTCATGTTTGCTTAATGATAGGCTTATAGATCGGGGCTTACGAATTACCTGCCTTGCGCCGAGATCCCGTTTCGGTATTACCCAATGTACTTTCAAGCAGGCTTAACATTCGGCTACTTTGATTTTGCGCCTCTTTCGCCAGGGCCTGTTCATTTTTAATAATTTCTTGTTCGCTCCGGAGCAATGATAAAAACTGGTTTGTAATCATATAAATGTTTTTGTTTGTCGGCAAATCTATGTTTTCATCTTCGGCATTTTGCTCGTTTTCATCATCTTTTGATTTCATTAACTTGCTGTTATCCAATGCTTTGCCTTTATTATTGTTAACCTCGTCCACTTTCACACCTTCCAGCTTCGAGACCTGGGTGAAGATTGCGTTCTGATGCTTCTCCCTATGGTCTATTTTAATTACCTCGTCAATATCTATTAGTAGTTTCCTTTTTGTCAATTCCTTAAATGAAACTGGCAGTTTTGTTTTCTCTAAGTATTTATATAAATTCTGCCTTGACATTTCAAGCCGTTCAGCTATAAATTCAAGTTTCCAACCTTGAAATCTAATAAATTCCTTAAAAAGTTTCCCTTCTTCAAGTGGTTTCATTTGTTTATTTATAAATGTTTATAAATACTAAAAATAAATATTGTGCATTTTTGTAAAAATAAGTTGCATAAATGAAACTAACGATTTACATTTGTGTAAACAATGACAGATACCTGTATAGATACTAACACAAAATAAAACATTATGGACATACTTACAACAGACGGGCGTACAGCGGCATTAACGGCTAAGGAATGGAACAAGTTTAAAAAGACGGTTGAAGGTGCAGCCACAAAAAGGGCAGCATGTAAATTCTTTGATGTAAATCCCCAAACACTTGACAACATTCTTTTAAGGGGAACGAGTAAGCCTGATAAAATTGATTCCATAAGAGCAAAACTTTCTGCCTTATCTGCCTAATCAAACCCCGTTCCAAACCACACACAAAATTATAAATTATAAAATAATTAACAATATGAACATAAAAAACAAGGTTCTCATTTCCGTTGATTCATCAGACCTAAAGGACGGTGTATTTTACAATAAATCAATTATTGAGATAGGAGATAATTGCTTTTGCAACATGCCTGATTTGAGAGAGGTGTTTGTTCCTAATGTTATTAAAACTGGCGACTCGTGCTTTAGCGATAACGCTGCACTTGTTACCCTCAATGTACCCGTGCTTGCCCAAACTGGCGGCTGGTGCTTTAGCGATAACGCTGCACTTGTTACCCTCAATGTACCCGTGCTTGCCCAAACTGGCGACTCGTGCTTTAGCGATAACGCTGCACTTGTTACCCTCAATGTACCCGTGCTTGCCCAAACTGGCGACTGGTGCTTTCGCAATAACGCTGCACTTGTTACCCTCAATGTACCCGTGCTTGCCCAAACTGGCGGCTGGTGCTTTCGCAATAACGCTGCACTTGTTACCCTCAATGTACCCGTGCTTGCCCAAACTGGCGACTGGTGCTTTAGCAATAACGCTGCACTTGTTACCCTCAATGTACCCGTGCTTGCCCAAACTGGCGACTGGTGCTTTAGCAATAACGCTGCACTTGTTACCCTCAAT
>Ga0206970_10174_pt1 | contig 17598 bp, 18 predicted proteins | sample Alteio_BWOrgHeat_88_FD_152964 | JGI IMG/M metagenome (GOLD analysis project Ga0206970, IMG submission 152964) | Enriched cells from forest soil in Barre Woods Harvard Forest LTER site, Petersham, Massachusetts, United States -... | ecosystem: Environmental > Terrestrial > Soil > Temperate forest >... | reverse complement strand
ACGTCCTGGCGACGCAGGTGCTAAGCCCTGTCGTTTCCACCGCGACCAAAACTTCATCCACCATCGACATGCAGGGATTCAACAGCGTCAGCGTCGTCTTTGCCATCGGCCTGTCGGGCGATACCCTATCGGGGAGCCTGTACTGGACGCTGAGTTTGCAGGACAGTCCCGATAACTCAACCTTTACCCCGGTTGCAGCTAGCTATATCAACGCGGGGGCGGCGACCATCGTCCTCAATGCCACGACGCTGGACAGACAAGCCTACAGCTTCGGCTATATCGGCGGCCAGCGTTACCTGCAGGCCGTTGCCACCCCGACCGGCAGCGTCAGTACCGGCGTTCCCATCGGCATCGTCGCCCTGCGCGGCACGGCGGCTTACCGGCCGGTGGTTTATCCGTAAATCCCCGCATTTATTGCGGGATTTGGTTCAAGCGGGGTCTGGTGATCACCGGACCCCGCGACAAGCGCGGGGCTAATGATGCTAAAAAGCCACATATATCAGGCAAATAAATAACGTATTTTATTGCGATAGTGCGTTTTAACGCTTCTTTAAGGCACTTGACCTATAAGGGTAGTTTAGGTTAAGCTGTTGAATAATCAAAGCAGAGGTTAAAGTGGCTAAACTGACCCGTACAGAACAGATCGTTGCCGAAAAAACCGTATGCGTATTACTGGTGCGCGGCGAAAGCCCCGACGGCAAGAAGATTTATGCCTATCTTGCCATCCGCGCCGATAAGCTGGAAGCTTTCATGGAAGCGCAGAAACAGGGGACTTTTTACCCCGAGGATTATGGCATTGTCATCGAGGCGGGCGAGGGCGAGCCTCCCGATGCAGTGAAGCAGAAAATGACGAAAGAATATGGGTTTAACCACGAAGCCATGCTCGATATCGGCTCTCCCGACAAGGCGCATGATCTTACCAGCAACCTGGCCTCCTACGCCGCAACGACCGTCAAGGACGAGGAAGAAGAGTGACGGCTATGCCGTCATCCCCGCCGGAGGGCTGAAAGCCCGCAGAGCGGGGATCTCCATCCAATTGCATGAGATCCCGTGTCGCATGGCCTTGCGGCCATTTGCACGGGACGACATCCGAGGGATGTCGATTTCACAAAAATGTCACATTTCTAGCCATCCCGGTATGTTATCCTGATAGTGGGAAATACTGTTTCCTTCTAAGAGGTATGGAACGTGGAAAACGGCCAGAAAATAGCTTTTAAAAGTGCCAATGGCAACGGCCATAACGGCAACGGCAGTGGCATATGGAAAAATATTGGTGCGGAAATCAGCGGCTTTGGTGTTGCTGAGGCGGTATCGGAAGGCGTTTGGCTTGGACTTGTTGCGATTGAAGATCGACTCATTCCCAAGCGTGCTCTAAAGTACGTCTCACAAGCATTTGGCAAGTTTCTGGTAGAACCTTATTTGCTTGATCCTATAGAATGGGGACTGAAAAAAGGGTGTCATCTCGATGAATGTAAAATTGATTTCTCAAAACCCCGTCAAGAACGGGCGGAAGAGATGGCTAAAATGCTTCTGCTTTATGTCCCCGCAATAGGCTTGGCTTGGGAGGCAAAAGTCAGAACCCGGCGGTTTATGAATATAAAAATGAAAATTCAGAACGAGCATGTAGCTAAACCATTGCCCGATGCATCGTTCTTAAATAAACTCACCTATTGGATACCGGGGTGGCATTGGTCGCCGCAAGAAAAAATGATATTTGTGGCGGATGAGGGGCTGCATTTGGGATCAATGTATGTACTGAATAACCAGCTTGCTCCTTATACCGATGAGATGATTCGGGGAACCACCGGTATGGCTCAGAAGTTATTGGGAGTTTCTCCTGTAAAGGCGCATGAACTCGCCACCGCTGCCTGGGTGTGGATGGTACCTAATCTCATTGGTGCGATGGGAGGCGGTCTTGCCATTACTGCTAAACACTTAGGTGACTGGCCAAAGGGATGGGTTGGGCGTTTGTTTGGAAGAAAACCGGGGAACCATGTTGAGCAATTGGCACACTCAAATATAGCACTTGGCCATTCGCCTGCGCCATAAACTCATCTAACCATCCCGTCTAAACTTCAAAATTTTACTCACCACCCTGTCTATATAGAAAATGGTGGCTACTTTATTGTAAAAATGAGGGATAAAAAAACCACCCTGTTTCTTCGGCTTGTGGCAAAGCTTAAAAAATGGCAACCAACTTTAAACCCTTGAATTAGCACCTTCTCATTCCCATGCATCTCCTCATGCTCGAAACCCGCCGCGGGAGCGAGGACGGGTTCGTCGTGCGCCGTTTTCATAAAGATCATCATTACGACATAGCCGACACGCTGGCGCAGGCATTCATTCGTAATAAATCCTGTGAGCCGCAGGCTGCACAGGATCAAGCAGAAATTAACATGATCCTGCGCAATCGCCTATGCGATTCGCAGGATTTACAGGAGCATCCTATGTTCATCCCTTATGATCCGTATTTACGTCCCGACCCCCTGCGCACGGCGCGCAACCGCCTGCTTATGCGCATGACCGCCCCGGCGACCGAACCGTTGACGCTGGCGGAAGCGAAATTATACCTGCGCATCGACAATACCCATGAGGATACGCTGATCACTGATCTTATTGTCGCCGTACGCATGATTGCCGAGAGCTGGCTGGGGCGCTCGCTGATCACCCAGTCATGGAAACTGGCCTACGATTACGGCATACCTGAGAACGTATGGCTGCCGATGGGGCCGGTCAGCGCCATCACCAGCCTGGTCATCGTCAACCGCGACAGCACCACTCAAACCGTCGACAGTGGCGCCTACTGGCTGAACGCCGCCCAGAACGCGCTGATGATGGTCAGCATGCTCATCGGCTTCCGCATCGAGATCACCTATGGCACCGGCTATGGCAACGCCGCCGCCCTGCCCAGGCCAATCAAGCAGGGATTGCTCACCCATCTCGCCGCCATGTATGACAGCCGCGGGGAAAGCGGCGAGGTGGCGTTGCCTGAGCAAACCGTCGCGCTCTACATGCCGTTCCGCGAGGTGCGCCTATGACCGGCGGCACGACCAGGAATACCGTTTCGCGCCTGCGCCATCGCCTGACGCTGCAGCAGGAAGTGGAAACGCCGGACGGGGCAGGGGGATATGCGCGCAGCTGGCAGGACGTCGCCGATCTGTGGGGAGAGATCATCCCGCTTACCGGCTCCGGCGCCAGCGCCAAAGGTTCCGGAAAGGAGGCGCTCTTTGCCGGGCAGATTCAGGCTTCGATCAGCCACCGCATATTATTGCGATACCGCCCGGGGGTATCCGCGGCGATGCGGCTGGTGTTCGAGAAGCGGGCGTTCAACATACGCTCGGTCGCCAATATCGAAGAAAAAAAAGACACGCTGGAACTGCTGGTGCAGGAAGGCGTCGCTACCTAGGAGTCCATCATGGCCAATTTCAGCCACTACCCTTTGCAGAAATCCATCTACCAGACGCTCACCAATGATTCGACCCTGATGGGATTGGTGGTGGGAGTATTTAACCGCCCGCCGCAGGGAACGGATTTTCCCTACGTCACGCTGGGAGAATCCGCCGGCAGCGACTGGTCAACCAAAACGACGACCGGCATGGAACAGAACGTCACGCTGCACGTCTGGAGCCGTGAGGGCGGCCGCGCCGAAGCGGCATCGATCATGCAGCGCCTCTATACGCTGCTGCACCAGGTTAATCTGAGCGTCACCGGGCAGACGCTGGTGTCGATACGCTTTGCCGCTAGCGCCATCCTACTCGAAAACGACGGCTGGACCTACCAGGGCGTGATGAAATTTCAGGCGTTCCTTGAGGCTAGTTAGAAGTTGGGATGACCGGATGACCAGATAACCGGATGACCGGAAAAAAACTTGGCCATCTGGTCATCCGGTCATCCCCTAATCATTAGGAGACACCCATGCCCATACAAAACGGTTCGCTGGTGCTGATCAAAGTCGGCGACGGCGGCAGCCCGGAAACATTCATCACCGTTGGCGGCCTGCGCGCCTCCGGCCTGAAACTGGATAACCAGATACTCAACGCCACCAATCTCGAATCCGGCACGTGGAAGCAATTGCTGGGCAGTGCCGGCATACAATCGCTTTCCATCAGCGGCAGCGGACTGTTCACCGGCAGCACTTCCGAAGATACCCTGCGGGGGTATGCGTTCGCGGGCTCGGTGAATAATTACCAGCTCGTTTTCGCCGACGGGGATATCCTGACCGGCCCATTCCTGGTGGCATCCTATGAGCGCAGCGGCGATTACGGCGGCGAGGAAATCTATTCGCTGACACTGGAAAGCGCCGGAACGATTATTTTTACGAGTGCATAGAATCCCGTCATCGCCTGAATCGCGGCAGCGATTCTAAGGCGATCCAGTCTGGATTCCCCTAGAATTTTGCAAAGGCAAAATTCGGGAATGACGGGAATTAAGGATCATGTATGACACCCAACCCCTGGCGCGGCGAAGTCGAGATCGTGCTCGACGGCAAACCGTATGTTCTGCGCCCGACTTTCGCCGCCCTGAGCGCTATGGAACAGCAATTCGGCATGGGGCTTGTCGCGCTAGCCGGGAAACTGGCGGCGGCCGGCATCACGCTGGAAGAATTAGCGGTTATCATCACCGTATGCGCGTTGGAAACGCTGCCGCAACCGTCTTGCCTCAAAGATGCGCTGGTGCGCGGCGGCCTGGCAAGCGTGGTACAAGCCGTTGGCCAAATGTTTGCCGCCGTGTTCGGGGGATGCGATGAAACCGGCGGATGACAGCGGACTCCCGTGGCCGCGCCTGATGGAGATAGCGTTCGGTATCCTCGGCATTGCGCCGGAAGTTTTCTGGAACATGACGCCGCCGGAATGGCTGGCGGCGTTCACAGGCTGGAAAAGAAAATATGGGATAGCGGAAGATACGCCCGCCATAACCCGCAAGGAGTTGGAAGAATTACAAAGGCGCTTTCCCGATGTCACTGCGCCGGAAGATTATTGGAAAGCGTTTTGATGTAATCGGCATATTGCCTGGAGAGGGTTGCGATATCCTGGCCATCACAAGGGCTTTGCGAATACATTTCCTTATAGGAGCCCTGCGCGGCGGTGATGATATCGTATTGCATCCGTCCGGGCGCATTGACCGACGCCATTTCCTGCGCCAGCGCCGAGATGATGACGGGATAATCGCCTGCGCCGTTCTTGCCGCATTTCTTCATGAACATGTAGGTGACTAGAATATCTTCGTAGCGTTTCTTGATGTCGTCCATGGCCGATTCGTTACCGTTGCTTTTCTTTTCGGGGTTATAGACGTCGTCCACCGTTTGATTATCTTGCGGGAATCCGACCGGCCCGATCGCCGATTGCTGCTGTTCCGGTTCTTCCGAGGGGGTGGGCGCAGAATTATCGACGCGGGCGGCAACGTCGTTGTTTATCACGGGCAATACGGGTGGCACCGATCCGGCGCTGTTATTCGATGCAACTGGCGGCGGCGATTGCGGTGCGGCGGCGGCGGGAATTGCGGCAGGCGCCGGTTGGGCAACAAGAGGAGGATAATATCCATTATTTGCATTATTTGCGGCAGGCGCGGCGGCCTGGGGCGGCTGCGCCGGGGAGCGCTCTTTGGCCACCGTGTTTTGCGGCGGTTGCCGATGCACTTCTTCTTTCGATGTAGTAAGGGTGGTCAGGGCGTGGCGGGTTGCGGTCAATTGCCAGTCATAAACGACGATTACCAGTATGCAGCAGGCCAGCGCGAACAGCAACTGTGCCGTGCGCCCCCAGGCAAAACGCACCAGCCCTTCGGCGGAAACGGCGTCGAGATCGCCCCGCCATTTGCGGGCAAGCTGCCGGTTTTCGCGCACATGCCACAAGGCGGCGCCCACGAAAACAACGCCAAGCAGTAGCCAGATCAAAATATTTTTATCGCCCATCTGTTCAACCCATGTTTTGTGGAACGTGATACGTGAAACGTGGAAAAAAACGCCTTACCACGTACCACGTGCCACGACTACCACGAAATTAACTATACGGTATCGCCATGCACAATAAAACATCGAATCTGGGTCTCACGCCCGCCGGTCGTCTGCTGAAAGATCAGATCACCCAGATTGAAAGCACGCTCAGGCATTTGCACAGCGTGATTGGCGGGCACATCAATACGTTGGATAAGACGCTGATCAAAGGCGAGAATGTAAAACCGGTCAAAACGCGTTCGCATCTGCTCAAGGCGGCGGCGTCGCCTTTGTCGGCGGGAGGAATATTCTCGGATTTTATCAGAAGTTTAGGCGGCGTCGCCAAAAGCAGCGGCGGCCAATCGGCGGGTGGTTCGGACCTATCGTTCGATGGCGGCTCTTCCGGCATGAGCCAGGGGCAAATCTGGGCACAGGCCGCCAGCGCCATCTCGCGCGCCATGAAGAGGAACCTGTAATAGTTGTTTATCAGCCGGTTATCTTTTATCCATCCAGCGAAGCTGTAACCAAAATGTCATAAATATCAGCTAGTAGCCGCCTGCCTACTCTTGCTATAATGGTAAACGGGTGGAAAAAGGATTTTGCTTGTTTCACGCCCGTTTAGAATTTGAACGGCATGACTATGGCTGGCCACAAAGGTTACGACGACGACGACATGGACGATCGCTATAGCGATAGTCACGGGCACAGCACGTCGTCTTACTCCGGCGGCAAGGCGCATTCCGACAAAACTTCCGATTTCAATACGATGGTCTTAAGCGAGGACGGGCGGTTTCTGGGCATAAAACTGCCTGATGAAACAGCCAAGCAACTACGGCTTTTTTCCGGCGGATTTCTCGATTGGGCGCGCAAGAAGGCTGAAGTTATCGGCATTCCGCTTGCAGAGAAAATCGCAAAAAGTTTTGGCGCCGGTGAGCTTCATGCCAAGCATGTTGGCGGAACAGTCGGTGATATTATCGGCTACGGCGTAATCTTCAGCGATCAGATCGCCGGTATTTGGCAGAATCTCTATAGCTCAACGCAGAAATTAAATGAACTCCGCCTTGCCGTTCAACCTTTGGCAAAATCTGGCGGCGTGGCCACAAGTACCTCGCCTCTGAGCGGCGACAACGAGGTAGTTGCCAATGCCCGCAAAAAGATTAAGGACGTAGCTTTACAGCGCGGATTGCAAACACTCACGGGCGCCATCACCATCGGTCCAGCCTTTTATGGTAAGTTTACCGAGCAACAGGCCAAAAATTTGGCGCGGCAGGAGCAGCTTGAATGGGATCTGGCCAAAAATGGCGACAAGGATGCGCTCAAAAGGCTCGTTAACAAGGAATTGAATGCAAGCGGCATCGCGTCCGAGCATGGCTTGGGCGCACGCATGATGGAAGAAATCATCGAAGGCCAGCGCAAGCAGTATGGGGAGAAATGGGATGTTTTCAAAAAGGCAAACGAAAGGGAAGTCAAGAAGGTATTGGAAGAATCGCTTGTTCTTGATGAAAACAATTATCAGGACAAATTAGAAAAGCTGAAAAATCTGGGCTTTGAGACTTGGCAGCTTTCAAGAGCGAATGGGGATGCCAAAAACGCAATCAGTGAATTCTGGAAGGCCAACAAAAAAACTAAAGACCGCGTTCTTGAGCGGACTCTGCGGGGCAAATTCGTCAGGCAGTACGGCGCATTCGATCACGAATGGGAAAAAGATCGCCATTTTGGCAATGACGAATACCGTTATTCGCGCCATCAGCAAACGCCACCTACAATTAAGGAGCAATGGGAGCAGAAATTCGCCAAACGCGAGGAAACACGCCTCAAAGCCAAGGAAGAAGAAAAGTCGGGCAAAAGCGGCCATGACAAAAATACGCACGGCTTTGATTTCGGCACGATGGCGGCGGGTATTGGCGCAGGATTCCTGTCGGAACTAGCAAGGAAAATACTTGGCGGCAAGACGCTGGAAAAATATCAGCAGCCCATCGCGCTCGACCGCATCCTGCACTTAAGGCGCAGTCTGGAGAAGGCGGGTGAAAATCCCTCCGATCTGGTGCCTGGCATCGCCCTGGGCAAGGGCAATGACAAGGACATGGGCTATGTGCGCTATGTGCACAACATATTCCAGCAGCATCAGAAGGATTGCGACCGCACGGAAATCGGCGACCGCTTCACCGAGCATTTTGAAAAAGCGCGCTGGGATGATGCCGCCATCCTGGAATTGCCCGACAACGAGCTGACGGCTTATGAATACGCCGTCAAAACCATCGCCCAGCGCATCAAAACCGGTCGCATGGATGCCATCGCGCTCATCGAACTGGCAGGCGACAAACAGAAAAAGATCGTCCATGCCGACGGGCGCTCATTCGGGCCGCATGGCGCCGGCAAGGACGAGGCGGCGGTAAAAGAGGCGGTACAAAAAATCATCGACGAAAAAACGGTCATGCTCCATGCCGGGCAGGCGCAGAGCGACGAGCAGATCAATGAGAAGCTCGGCAATTTTGTCTTCAGCGTCGAAGACCTGAAGAAGGCTCTGGAATCGAAAGAGTTGGATCAGCGGCAGCGGGCCTTCATCTTCACGGTATTCAGCGATGTGGTCGGCAGCGATGAAAAACTTTGCGGCAAGATCGGCGTCAGTATGGAACGTTGTCAGGAATTGCGCAAGGAATGCACCGAAACTTTCCAGGCCATGCTGGATGGCGCCGTGAATGTGCTGGCGGAGATGATCGAGAATGAGCCGGAAAAACTGGAAAAACATTTGAAACTGACCGACAAGGAGAAAAAACTGATTCTCTCGATGGCCGGCCGCGCGAAAGAAGAAGGCAAGGATGTGGCCGACCTGGCGGCTAACCCCGAGGAACTCAAGTCGTTGGAAACGTCGGTGGCCAATGCCGCTGTGGTGCTCAGCAAAGCGCCCGCCCCGCCCGATGAAAACGGCAAGCCGCAGGGCTTCTGGCAGCGCGTGGTCGCGGCAACCCGGAAGCCTAAAAAGAAGCTTGGCGACCATGCGACGGATGCGCATGCCGAGGAGGAAGCCGCGTATTCCAAACATGCGCTGAACGGCAAAAAATCGCGTTTTGACGGCGGAGATGAATTCGATGATTCAAACCATAAGCTGGGCGCGCATGCGACGGACGCCCATGCCGAGGAGGACGCTGCTAAGCATACGTCACACGCGCGCGCGCCTGATGCCGGTGAAGAAGAGGAATTCCATCCCCATGCCAATTTCATGGAAAAGCATCGCAAGAAACATAAGCCCAACCATACAAAACACCGCCGCGATGCCGAACCGTCGGAGTTAGGCCTATGACCTCTTTGCCCGTGGAAAATACCAGCAATAATTCTCCTGACGCCGATCAGGCGGACAAGTTTGATCATACCGAAATCAAAGGCCGTTTTAACCAATACACTTCGGGATATTGGGCACTGGCGCTGCCCGCGTTGGCGGCCCGTTATATCGGCCGGTATATCGGACAATTATTCGAATTTGACAGCATTGAAAAATACCCGGGATTAAAGCGTTTTTATCCTATTGCCGTTGGCGGCTGGATGGCTTACATCACCGGACTCTATGCCTCGCGCACTTATGCCGATATGAAGCGGGTATTTTCCGAGACTCTCGCCTATGAATTCGATAAAAAACCGGAGGATGTCGGCATCCGCGATTTTTTTAACAGCAAAAACGCCATTGTGCATACGACATTGTGGAATTCTTTGAAATATAATTCTCGCCGCGCCGCCGTAGCCAGTAGCTTTTTTGCCTTCCTTCTGCCGTGGAAATTCAGAACGACCAAAGCTGATTCGGTGGATCTTGGCGTCGGCGTCGCCGGCGCGTATCTCGTTACCGACGTTCTCAGCCGCAAGGTGACCTTCTTCGAGGCATTGCAGAGTTTTATCGATAATAAGATCAACCATGTCGAAAGTGTCGGGCACGTCATTGCGGATACCGACCTGATGAATCTTTATGCCATTCATGCGCGTGATAATCCTCCTGACCATTTGGTTTCGGGCAAAATGGATACGGTGGGATGGCACAATGACAAGATTATCTTCAGCCGCATGGCCGATCTGATGAATCAGACCTACGGGAACACGCCCAACAAGGAACAGGCTAAGTTCACCGTTCCCATGCTGATTTATCTGCTGGGCAATAATCTGATCACCAGGGAAAATAAAGCGCATAGCCTAGCCTACATTGAGATTGCTAACCGCTACGGCATTCCCGAAGTAAAAAAAGCCGCCGATGTTATCAAAAACGGTGTACCGCTGGAGCAGGTGATCGTGCGCTATGCCATTCAGTTGCCGCCAATCAGCGGCGCCGGAGAGATAATTGCTGCGCAAAGTATACCCGCCGCGCCGGAGAAAAAATTCACCGACGCCATTTCATCGCGTGCTGCCGAGCGGCCCCCTATCGTTCCGTCCTCGCTTGCCGAACAGGTCACGGCTAAGCGCCAGCTCGATTCCGAAGCGCAATTAACCCAATCGGCCTGAGTGCCGCCGGGATTTATTATTATCTTTTCTTATCAAATGGATAAATGCTTTCACCGCCGGCGGCATGATTGTTTGCTTAACTCCCTTGTACTGTCACAAAAAATTAACAAAAAAGCCACTGCGCTGGCAATGTGCCTGGGTTATACTACAAGAGTAGAACTATAACTATGGCCAAGGCGTTGAAATAAATGGAAATTACAAAAATACCTGGCGTGTTGGGCAGCGATGGCGCATCGTTGATGAAAGGCGCTCTGTCACTGACGGATGATGCGGCGGTGATCGCAAAGAATCGTATTGCTGCCGGAAAAAAGGGCAAACAGGCGGCTCTTAATGCGGAATTAGCGGCGTTACAAACCGGCATCGGGACGGAGACTGCTGTTGACGGAGTAGTAAACACCGTTAGCACCGTGGTGGGAATTGCCGACCCGATTCTTGGATTTGGCATCCCCATTCTCGGTACCTTGGGCGGTGGGCTGCATTGGCTGGGAGAAAGAGGGTGGTTTCCAGGCGGCAGGGCGATCGGCGGATTATTGCAGAAACCCAGAAACTTTTTTGCGCAGGAAAGCAAGCTCGGCTTTACCAACCCTAAGCATCTCGCCGAGGCCAATAAAGCGATTGCCGAGACCAATCTTAGGCTCCCCGCCGGCAGCAAGCCGATGGATCCAATGAAGGCTGAGCTCGGCTCCGATTTGTGGCACGCCTCGATGGTCGTGGGCTCAGCGGTCCAGACCTACCAGGTGGCGCACAGCTATTTCCAGAAGCGGAAAATACTGAAGATGATACGCGCCGACATGGCTGCTGACAAGGCGGCCCGGCATTCCGCGGGGGGCGCGGGAAATACGGCGGCGTTGGATGCCGCCGACAGCCATATTTCCCTAGAGCATGGCCTGCGCGGATTGATAACCGCTGTCGGCCTGGCGCTCACCTGGCGGATGATGCGCCGCGGCCAGTTTTCGATGGCGTCTTTTCTGGTGCCTACGGCTGCCAATTTCGGCATCGACATGTTCATGGGCGAAGACAAGCTGGTCGACGCCTATGCGCCATTCCGCGAGGCGTATAAGCATGGGCAGGTTTCGCAGCAGGATTATGCGACGTTTATTTCCGCAGTCAGCAAGGATCTGCATTCGCGTGGCGCGGCCGGACGTTCGGTTGCCATAAAGCTGGCAGAGCATTATGCCGCTGAGAAAGCAAGCCCTGCCCGGATATTGAATGATGTGGCGGACGGTACGTTCAAAAAGCTCATCAAGGATGCGCTCGCCGCCGGTGATGCTGCTGCCCATGCGGCGCATTCTCATGCTGCGCCGCTGCGTGCCGACGATGTGCCTATGCAGGATCGCCTCAATGGCAAAAAAACGCTGGGGCCGGTAGTCGGAGACGGGAAATACACCGGAAAGCTGCATCATAAGGCGCTGGAACAGGATGCTGCGTCAACCATTCAACACGGGCTGTCACAATCATGAGAAGGCGTCGCAGAGATGAGTCCGACCCGTTACGCTCTATCGTTGAGGTGGGGCAAACCGCATCCAGCTTTATTCCGGGCAAGATGGGGTATGGCGTAGATGGCGTCACGCGGGTTCTTGGCGAGCAATATGCGGTCGGAGACGAAATAGATGCGCTCGCGGCCGCAGGGATGCATCCGAGGATCCTCCGGCACTCTTTTTCCAGAGCCGCCCGCCTTAAGCTGAAGTCACTCGAGAACCGGCCTGCCGATGCTTTCAAGAAATGGGGCGTTCAGGCATTAGCTTGGGCGGGCGGCGGCGTCATAGGAGCGATGGTGCTCGGCCCTATTTTGCCTTTTGGAACGCTGATTGGCGGTGTGGCCGGCGGCGCCGGCATGGGGTATGTCGCCGGACAACTATACGAGGGCGTCTGCGAAAAAACCGAGCAGGATGCCGTAAAACTGGCGGCCGATTGTTATTGCACGCACCGCGATCATGGCATAATCGACCGAGAAAAGGCGTTTGCCGCTCTGGTGGCCGCCCTTCCCGAAAAGATGCAAAAGAAATATGAGGATATGCTCGAAAAAAAGGCCGGCACGCGCGATTTTGCGCAGGCGGTACAAACCAGGGAAGGATTGAACGCCCTGCACCAGATGATGAATGACCCGTATCTGGAGGAATTGCTGCGCGGTTCGCATATCCCTCCCAACCCGCAGGTTCCTGATCAGCACGTCGCCGACCAGTACGCCGAATTGATCAACCACGGCAAGCTGGACGCGCGCGCCATCATCCTCGATCCCGATAGCGTCAGGGATATTGCGGAGCGTTACTACCTGCAGGGTATGGTGCATAAGAATGTCCTGCCGCAGGAAGACGATCACGTCATGCTGCAACAGCAATTGCCCGCCGCCGGGCCTCGCGCCAACGGCAAGAATTATATTTAAAACCGGATGCCAGCTTCCGCTGGCATGACAACTGCCTTATTTCAGGAGTCCATCATGGCGTTCATCGAAACACGCTTCCCGACCGATATTGCCTACGGATCGGCGGGCGGCCCGCAATATTCCACCGACATTGTCATTACTCAAAGCGGCTATGAGCAGCGCAATGCCAACTGGTCGCAGGCGCGGGCGCAGTATAACGTCGCGCACGGTGTCAAGACGCAGGCGCAACTCGATGCGCTGATCGCCTTTTTCCGCGCGCGCAAAGGCCGCGCTGACGGTTTCCGTTTCAAGGACTGGACCGATTATCAAGTCACCGCTCAACCCATCGGCACCGGCGATGGCACGACCACCGTCTTCCAGCTGGTCAAAACCTATGTCAACGGCGGCATAACGGAAACGCGGACGATCAAAAAACCGGTAACAGGCACCGTCAACATATACCTGGGGGGGGTATTGCAGAACAGCTCCACCTATACGCTCGATACCACCACCGGACTGGTGACATTTAATAGCGCTCCCGGCAACGGCGTCGCCAGCGCCGCCGATTTCCAGTTCGACGTGCCGGCGCGCTTCGACACCGACCGTCTGGCGGCCACCATCGATTCCTATGGCAGCCGCAGTTGGCATGATATTCCGATTGTAGAAGTGAGGGTCTGATTTCACCTCTCCCGTTCACGGGAGAGGTCGGTTTCCTTAGATTTGCCACTTTGCAAATCTTAGGAAACCGGGTGAGGGCACATTTACGCACCATGCCCTCACCAGGATTTTTTAAGCTCACTACGTTCGCTAACAAAATCCATCCTCTCCCGCAAGCGGGAGAGGAGAAAAAAGGATTCCACCATGAAAACCATCTCAACCGCACTTGCCGCGCATATCGCCGGCGAGGTGACGACGCTTGCCACCTGCTGGAAACTGACGCGGCGCGATACTACCGTCCTCGGCTTTACCGACCACGATCAGGATATCGTCTTCAGCGGCGTGACCTATAAAGCCTCGACGGGATTCACGCCCAGCGCCATCCAGAATACCGGCACGCTTGCCGTCGACAATCTCGACGTCGAGGGGATGCTGTCGGCGGGCAGCATCGTCGAAGCCGACATACTGGCGGGTCATTATGACTTTGCCGAAATCGAAATTTTTCAGGTCAATTACAACGATCTCACGCAGGGCTCGCTAAAGCTCAGACGCGGCTGGCTGGGCGAAGTATCGTTCTACAAGCAGCAATTCGTCGCCGAGGTGAGGGGGCTGACGCAGGCGCTGTCGCAGACGATGGGCGAGTTGTATTCCGCCTCCTGCCGCGCCACGCTGGGCGACAGCCGCTGCAAGATCGATATGACTGCCGGCGGCAATACCGTCACCGGCAGTGTGACTTCCGTCGTCTCGAACATTCAATTCACCGACAGCGCGCGCACGGAAGCCACCGACAGCTTCACCTTCGGCACCATCCGTTTTACCAGCGGCGCCAATAACGCTCTCAGCATGGAAGTGAAGGAATATATTTATGCCACCGGCATCGGCGGCCAGATCACACTGGCGTTGCCGCTGCCCTATCCCATGCTGACCGGCGACGCCTACAGCCTGACCAAAGGTTGCGACAAAACGCTCGCCACCTGTTTCTCGCGCTTCAACAACGTCGTCAATTTTCGTGGCGAGCCGCTGGTTCCCGGCCTGGATCGCATGCTGGAAACGGCAGGGACAAGGAGCACGTGGTAGAACGTCATTGCGAGCCGCAAAGCGGCGTGGCAATCCAGTCTGGCAGCGCATATGGAGTTGTTAGTTGGACTGGATTGCCGCGTCGGCCTTCGGCCTCCTCGCAATGACGGAACAATTCTATTTCAATTCGTCCAAAAATCCGCTACTCTCCGCCCATGAATATCGTTGGTGATTTTGTCGTGGGTTTGCTATCGGTACTCAAAACCACCGGCGCGCCCTTGCTTTACAGGTATTCTTATCGGAATTCAGCGGAAGGCTTGCGGGCGGATTGGCTGAATATAGGCAAGGATGTTCAGAATATCATGGGACAATTGGAGGCGGAGGAAGGCGATGGACAACGAACCGCAGAATAGCAATCCGCATTACGAGCGGCGTCCCTATAAAACCGGCGGTTATCGCCAGCCACAAAGCGGCCGCGACCGCGTGCAGAACCGTACCGTTGAAATCCTGCCTCATCCCGAAGTGCTGGAAAGCTATAATTACGTGGTGGAAGGCTCGGCGAAGACGATCATCACCATGTTCGAAATCGAGCAGCGCCATCGCCATGACTGGGAAACGCAGGCGCTGCGTATTCACAGCTATTCGACTATTATCGGGCAGGTGTTGGGATTTTTTATTGGCGTAGCGGTGTTTGTTTCGGCCACCATTATCGGCATTTACGGCAACAGCACGATCGCCGCTTCCATCTGGGTGTTCGGCATGTCCATCGTCGTCATGGCCGGGCTGGTGTGGGCCTACGCCAAGAGCATGGGCCAGCGCCCGCTCTTCGGCCGCCCGACCATGCGCACCCATTTCAGGCCGCAGAAGGAACGGGCAGAGGAGAATGATGAACGATGATTCGATGAACGATGAATAGATAAGCATCGTTATCTAATCCTCAGTTTATCTTATATCCTTTCTTCTTCATCGAATCATCGTTCATCGTAACATGACCCATCCCATCGTCACCGCTGCGCGCGGCTGGATCGGCACGCGCTTTCATCACCAGGGACGGATCAGGAAAACAGAGAGTCATAAAGGCGGCGTCGATTGCCTCGGCTTGCTGGCAGGCGTGGCGGCAGAACTCGATTTGCGCAGGCCGGACGGTTTGCCGCTCATCGCCGCCGATGAAACCAATTATCCGCATCAGCCGGATCCGAAACACCTCCGCGCGTGCTTGTCGCAGTTGCTGATGCCTATACCCCTTGGGGGTATACGGCCAGGCGACATACTATTGCTGCGCATCGACGAAAGCCCGCAACATCTGGCCATCGTCAGCGCTATGAGCGATGGACCGGGCATCATTCACGCTTATGCTCCCGCTCGCGCCGTCGTCGAGCACCGGCTCGATGACTGGTGGCGTAAGAGGATAGAGGCGGCGTTTCGGGTACAACCATCAAATGTCAAAGTGCAAATGTCAAATAATCCATAATTTGCACTTTGATAGTTGATCTTTGACATTTAATTCTTTTGAGGAATGTATGGCATCCATCGTATTAGGCGCGGTCGGTTCGATTGTCGGCGCAGAGACGGGACTGCCCTTTGGCGCCCTTGTCGGCAAGATTGCCGGCGAAGCGCTTGGCAACCTGCTGACGCCGGCGCGCAAATTGCGCCCGCTCAACGGCCCGCGGCTGGCCGATCTCGGCGTGCAGACCTCGACCTACGGCAAGATGATTCCCATCGTCTATGGCATGATGCGCATCGGCGGCAACATTATCTGGTCGCAGCCGATTCAGGAAACCGCCACTACCACCACCGCCACGGCTGGCGGCAAGGGTGGTGGCGGCAAAGTGTCGCAAACCTCGACCACCTACAGCTATTCGGTGACGCTGGCCATCGGCATCTGCGAAGGCCCGGTGGATGCGGTCTTGCGCATCTGGGCCGACGCCGAACAGATCGATTTGTCGCAAGTCACGGTGCGCATTTATCTCGGCGATGAAACGCAAGTACCCGACAGCCTGATCGAGTCCATTGAAGGCGCCGCCAGCACGCCCGCCTATCGCGGGCTGGCTTATGCCGTGTTCGAGAATTTCCCGATGGCAAATTATGGCAACCGTATTCCCAACTTTACTTTCGAGGTGCAGAAGAAAGCGTTGTCCCCCGATTATGACGGCCAGATACTTGAGAATATGATCACCGGCATGGTCATGATCCCCGGTGCGGGGGAATTCGTCTACGACACCACCATAGAATACCAGGTGCCGGGCGTTCAGGTTGGCTCCGACTGGGTGCAGCAGGGCGCGCAGGTGGCCATCAACATGCAGAATCCGCAAGGCGAGGCCAATGCGCTGTTGTCGCTCGATCAGCTGCAGGCGACCTGCCCCAACGTGCAGTGGGTGTCGGTGGTTGTCGCATGGTTTGGCACTGACATGGATGCCGGCGCGTGCGTCGTGCTGCCCGGCGTCGAATACCAGACCGGGGCCACGACGTCGCCGGATACCTGGTCGGCAGGCGGCTTTACGCGCAGTACGGCACACCTCATTACGCAGATCAGCGGCTCGCCGCAATATGGCGGCACGCCCGACGATACCAGCGTTCTGCATTATCTCGCCGAGTTGAGAAACCGGGGCTTCAACATCGTTTTTTATCCGGTGATGTTCATGGATGTCAGCGGCAAACCGTGGCGCGGCGCACTAACCGGCAGCGCAACCGACGTATCCAATTTCTTCACTAAAACAAACGGTTTCAACGCCTTCATCACCTATTACGCGAATCTGGTTGCCAGTCACGTCGATGCCTTCATCATCGGTTCCGAACTCAAGGGATTGACCTCGGTCACCAATACCCCCGGGGGGTATCCTGCTGTTACCCAGCTGGTGAGCCTGGCCGCCACCGTGAAAGGCATCGTCGGCAGCAGCGTCAAAGTGACCTATGCCGCCGACTGGTCGGAATATCACCATACCACAGGGGGCTGGTACAATCTCGATCCGCTGTGGGCGTCGTCGAATATCGACATGATCGGCATCGACGCCTATTTCCCGCTGACCGATGCGCCGCAGGACGGCTACGATGTCGCCACTGTTATCGCCGGATGGACGTCGGGCGAAGGCTACGACTGGTATTACAGCGATGCGCCGCGCACCATTAAAGTGAATCTCAGCGGCCCTTACGC
>Ga0206970_10173_pt1 | contig 17688 bp, 17 predicted proteins | sample Alteio_BWOrgHeat_88_FD_152964 | JGI IMG/M metagenome (GOLD analysis project Ga0206970, IMG submission 152964) | Enriched cells from forest soil in Barre Woods Harvard Forest LTER site, Petersham, Massachusetts, United States -... | ecosystem: Environmental > Terrestrial > Soil > Temperate forest >... | reverse complement strand
GGCAAAATACTTTGGTAAATTCGGCAGACAATGTGTTCTCTGACACAACGAATACACAATATGAACTATTAAACATTGCTGCAAATACATCCGGTGGCTATGATGCCTCGTTGACAATAGGAGTTGATGTGCCTGTAACAGGCGTCATAAACCTGACACCTGAAACAGCAGGGCAATTTGTTTTAAATCAAAATTACCCTAACCCTTTTAACACCACCACCACTTTTAGCTTTTGGCTTGCAGAAGCATCTACGGTATGGATAGATATTTTTGATGTAATGGGTAAAAAAGTGGCACAATTATTAAACATAGAATTAGGTGCCGGAAACAATAAAATAGAATGGGATGGTCGCAATAGCGACGGCGCACGCTTGCCGGCAGGCAATTATGCCTACCAGTTAAATGTGGAGAACCAAAATGGCAAACATGGACAGGTGAAAGTGTTAACTATAAATTGAAATTGAGTAAGGAGTAAGTTTCATAAGCCATTTTGTTTCTACAAAATGGCTTTATTGTTTTATAACTTCTCCACCACTTTTTTTATTTCATCATTGGAGGGATTATATAGGAGGGCGCGACGGTAATAATTTTTACTTTCTGTTATTTTGCCCATAGCGAGTTTTACCTGGGCCATCAGTAATACATTGTCATAGTCGAAGGGATAGTGCTCTATATTTTTCTGCAATTGTTTTTCAGCCCCTGAAAACTCTTTTCTGTAATAGTACATTAGCGCAAGCCTGTAATTAACCAACAAATTATTGGGGTCCAAAGCAAGTATTCTTTGATACATGGCAAATAATTCGTCCCATTTCTGCAGAGCAGCAGCAGGATACGCATAACCCAACATCGCTTCAATGCTATTAGGCCTTAATTTAATGGCCAGCTGATAATAAATAACAGATTGGTCATAGTTTTTTTGCTCGTAGGAAAGCCAGCCTAACCTTAAATTAGCTTCATAGGATTTTTCGCTATAAATTGATTTAATATCTTTTATGGCCTGGTCGTAATCTTTAGAAGTTTCGGAAACATAGCTTGCGCTATAAGCATTTATCACCTGAGTATTAATTTCCTGCCCTTGTGCAATACAGGAAATGATGAGAATATAACTTAGCGATACGAAAAATTTCATAACTTATATTTTAGAGTAAAGTAGAACGAGTTGTATATTAATTCAGCATTGTCCTGTAAACGGGTATCTTCTTCATATTGATACGTAAATAAGGGCGATAACCTTTTTGAAGGCCATAGCTGGAATGTAATGCTGCTGCGGTTATCTATCTTATCTGTAAAGTTAAAATAGAGATCCCCAGAATTCAACATCCATGGCAAACTACCTTTATTTAACCAATCCAAATGTATCCAAAAATTTTCTTTCAGTTTTAATAATGAATAAAAGTGCAATGCGGGTGCACTTTGGCTATGTTCTCCCATTAAATAATAAAAAGCAATCCTGGTGCTGATCATTTGTTTAAAAGCAGGCCAGTTATATAATAAGGATATTCCCAACTGCCCTATATATGACCTGATAGTCGTATCAGAGGAGCCGACACCCGAAGCAGTAAACGGTGCTGAACCTTTATAAATAGAATTGACAAATGAATCTGTAGTGCCGTTTGAGAAATACTGATAAAGAGTTGTGCTCTTATCGACTGAATAATGAAAGGCGGGTTCCAGCTCAAAAGTAAACAACTGTATCCTTTTAGAGAACGATACAGATAAGTTGAGATAATGAGAATGACCAGGAAATGCATAATTAGTTGTTTGCGTTCCTGAAGTTTGGTAAAATATTGTCTCCTTTGGATCTATAAAGTTTGAGAAGGATTCGAGGTCGGCAGTTTGAGTATAAATGGAATTATAGGAGGTATAATAATAATTAGCAGATGGCTGGATATTCCAGCCATTATTTAATTGCATGCTTAAAGATGAATGAAGGCCATATTGTTTATAGTTACCTAAATTATTGTCTTGCTGTAAATAGGTAGCGGTTTGCCAGTATTGCACACTGCTTGATACCTTATAGAGAAAGCCTCCGTTGGCGTAATCTATATTCCCTGCATTCGCATTTGCAGATATGCGTGGACCAAAATCTATATAAACGTTTCCAAACCCCTTTTTGTCATTGGGCCATTCATTGATCAAATCGGGCTGCTTTTTTCTGAAAACATCGGCTTCGGCTTCATAACCCTGCTGTAACATGCAGGAGTAGATATAGTTGGCAGCTTCCCGGTTCTTTATTTTAGAATATGCTCTGCGAAAATATTTTTCCGCTTTGGCATATTGTTTTTGTTCATAAAAATTAAAGGCAGTTGAAAAGTTAAAAGCATAGTTCGTTACAGCAACACCCGATTCATCAGATGTATCTTCAACAGGCTCTTCATCCTTAGCAACCGGAATTGAGACCTGGGAATAGGCGCAAGCCGGAAGTACCGCAAAAAACAATATGACCATCAGTATCCGCACGCCGCAATTATTTTACTCTTCGCATTGGTTATTTCTATCTTACAAGTGCTGTCTTCGTTCAATTGCATCTCTCCCTTTATCCCGTTCCTGCTCTTTCCAAACATTATCCCTTCGCTCTTTGTCTGAATGGCAATTGAACCAGAATTTTGTGATTTTCCAAGTTCGTCAAACCGGAACTGGTATTTCCCACTTGTGAAATGGTAAAAGGGCGCTATGAAATCCTGTATATACATTATTAATGGATTAAAAAAGAAATGTGGCATCAAGGCATCCTCTATGTTTACTCCATTATAATAGCCTAATAGTACCTTTTGAAAAACAAGGTAAAATTTATAGAGGTAAGATTTATGACTGCCATAAAAATCTGTGAAGTAAAATAGTACCCCGTCATTATAGAAATAGACAATAGCACCTGTAAGATGGCAATACAAATATTTCCTTCCATCAGCAGCTAAGCAAACCGACCACTTATTTTCATATTCCCTTTCTCCATCTACCACTGTCCAGTTGAGTTCTTTGCCATCAGGCAAATCAAAGAAGTTTGCAAGTAGAGGATTCGTAATAATATTTCTCACAGTTTCTCCTTCCTTGGGTATATCGAAAGCGTGGAATGCATATTGTCCTTCTTTTTTAACAAGGTAATATGCTATAGGGTACAGTATTGTAGAAGAACCTATGTAAGGATTCGCCTGCAACTGGAAATGCAAATGAGGCTCCGGCGAACGGCCGCTGCTGCCGCTATTTGCAATTATCTCACCGCCAATAACATAGGATCCTTCTTTTACTTTTATACTGCCGGGCTTCAGATGGGACAACTTGGAGTATAAACCTTCTGCATGTTTTATAATAATGGTATTACCCCAATTATTGTTCAGGTTCTCCTGACCAATAATATTATCGCTTACCCCATCCATTACAGTAACTATATAACCCGCGGCTGGCGCTGTTACCGGCCGCTCGTAACAATAATAGTCTGCCAGGCTAAGCCCAGAGCCATTATAAGTTCTCCCGCTCTCGTCTGTTATATCAAAATCCCAGGCATATTGGTATGCATCTTTATGCGTAATGCTTCCTGAGTGTCCTTGTGAAATATGCCATTCGCCTATTACAGGCAAAAACAAGTGGTAATAAATGTCTTTCGCAAAGCGCTTGCTGTGATACACACTTTTATAATGGTTCATCTCCGGCGAATGCTGCTGCAGTAGCACCAATTGCAAACCGTGGGTATATTGCCGCATTTGTAAAGCCCCTATCATGAGCAATACGATAAGATTAAACGGCAGGGAATACAAAGGCAAATGAAACTGGCTGAACACCGTGTGCAGGGCACTGAGAATAAGTGCATTAACAGGGATAACAAAAAACAAAAGCAAATGGCTGCGCTTGGAGGGCACAATAAAATATCCGCCAAGCGCAATGGCTGTGAGAATAAAATTAAAGCCAATGTATGAATAAACGATCTGTGCAAAGTCGCCCTCAAGGAAATAATAGAAGGCGTAGCCAATGAGGAATCCGTATATACTGAGGGCAAATGCCATGCGGGAGCGCCACAATAAAACCAAAGCAATTATAAGCCCGGAAAGGTCGTTGAACTGAAATATAATAGCTCCCAAAGATCGCAAGTAGATATGAATGATATCCTTGCAAGGGAAATAATCTATCGCATTACTTAAAGATTGAAATATGCCGGGGAACCAGGCCTGGAAAGAAAAAAAAGTTTTGCTAACCAATTTGATACCGCTGAAATTGGACAAGCCCAATAACAATATCCATATTGCTACCAGGAATGGGATGCTCAAAAAGGGCAGGCCTATGAGGTAAAGCCTGCCTGCTATCCAAACGGTAAGAAAAAACGTAAGTATAGACGCTATAACAAGCACTATAAAATAAGAAAGGCTGAGTTGATAAAAGCTACCCATTGCGAGGCCAAGCAAAAGAGCATTGTAAGTATGGGCACCGTTAAAAATGGCTGCCTTGTTAAAAGCAAAGAAACGGCTGCATACCTGGCAAGTTACTACGGCTATTACCCCTGAAACGCCGATGCCTGGATCGAAGAAAGAAACAAGCATTAAGACCACCCCAAGCCAAAGGCTATCGCTGAAAAAAATCTGCGAATAACTTAAAAAGCCGCCTTTAAGGTAGTTCCTGATGCTTAACATTGAGTAAGGTTGTTCTATAAATGTCAGGATAATTTAAACGAGCGTAAAAACTCGGGCATTGCTTCATTATGCTGTATATCCTGTAGTGTTTCTTTACGCTTAATTAAGTGCGCCTTGCTCATGCTATCCACAATAACCACAGCCGGTCTTAATGAAATAAACTGCATGCTTTGCGTAATATCATAAGCGCCTACGTGGTGCACCACCAAATTATCGCCGGCATTCAGCGGCGGCAATGCTACATTCTCCCTTATCACGTCAATATTCATACACAAAGGACCATATAAAATAGTGTCTTCCGTATGCATACCGAATTCCTGTGCAGGAGATATTTTATGGTCGTACCAGAAGGAGGTAAATAAGATATTGACACCAAAATCAAGTATAGTAGCTTTTCGTCCATCACTTAACCTTTTATTGGCGATAACTGTGCCCAACAAGAAGCCCGCATCATCTATCAGCACACGGCCGGGCTCCAGGATAAGCGTTGGCAACTCATTGCTTTTAAAGCCTGCATTTATCAAACCGGTACAAATAGCTTCTGCATACTCATTCACAGAAGGCACCATGTCGGCCCCTTTAAGGTAACTGCCCTTTAATGTGTTTTGAGATGCAAAGCCACCGCCCATATCAATATACTGAATGGTAGTATCATGCTTCTGTTTAAGGTTTATGGCAAGATCTGCCAATTTGGTTGCAGCTACGTAATAGGCATTGGTGGATATCATGTAGGTACCTATGTGCGCATGCAATCCGACAAGGTTCAATTTTCCAGATGCCATTATTTTATTCAGCGCGTCCCATGCCTGTCCGTTCTCATAATTAAAACCAAACCTATCCCACAAAGGATAGATGCCTGTGTCCATATTGATACGGATGGCAACACGCGGTTTCACCTTCATTTCGGTTGCCTGCTCTGTTAAACGGTACAGTTCGTCCAGGTGGTCGATATGAATGGGAGAATTATTTTTGATCGCGGTGCGCAGATCATCGTCCGTTTTGTCAGGCCCGTTAAATAATATTTTATCGCCCGGCACTCCGTTCAATATGGCTTTATCATATTCAAAACGGCTTACCACTTCTGCCCAGCTACCTTCCTGGTGAAAGATATTGCAGATAGCATTGAGGTAATTTGTTTTGTAACTCCACGCAAACTGAACTTTAGGATAACGTGTTTCGAACGCACGTTTTGCGTTGCGCATGTTCTCCCTTACCTGTCTTTCCGAAAAAACAAATAATGGAGAGCCGAATTCTTTAAGCATATCTTTTACAGATGCACCATCGATATGTGTAACGGGTAAATATTCAGACCTTGATCCGAATTTATTCATCAGCCCTGAAGTAAGAGGGCGGATAATGGGACGTTCGTATAATTTCTTTGCCATAGAATAATATTTTTATAATTCTCCGATCGTGGAGATTTTTTCAAATTCTTTTATATCAACAATAAGGTCGTTGGAATAACGGATAAATAAGGTGCCTACTTTATAAGTTGTAAATGCACTTACTTTTTTGCCCATACCCATATTAACAAGAGCTTCCACCTGGTTCTGTCCTGCGCCTACTGCCAGGTAACACCATGCAGGGAAACGCGGGTTGATCTCCAAAAGGTAATACTCGTCATCCACAGTCTTGATGAATTCCATTTCGAAAGAGCCTTGCCATTTTGTTTTCTTCACCATCTTTTTAGTTATGGCAAGCAACATTTCGTCATCAATGCTCACCCCGGCCCAGGCCTTTCCTTTATCGGTAATATACAATTTACGCATCGGCACTGCACCTATCAGCTTACCCTTGCCATCGCCCACACCGCAGACATTCACTTCTGAGCCATGAATGAATTCCTGCAATAAGATCGGCAAACCCCACTGCTCACTTATCTTATCAAAATGCTGTGCAGCCTGGTCGTTGTTATAGGCTATCTTGGCATCGTAGAATTTACCTTTTACAACAAGCGGGAAACCGAGTTGGCCTGAAAAAGACTGGATCTCATTTGAAGAATAAATGGACCGTGCTTTGGGCACTTTGATATCGTTCTTTATCCCGAATTCATACAGGTTCACTTTATGTCTCGCTTCAAACTGTTCCATGCTGGGCAAAAACATCTTAATGTTCAGCTCCTCCTCAAGGCGCTTCTGCATCTTAATGAAATTGTAGAGCTCCGCATCAAAATTCGGGAAGAGAAAATCTATCTTCTGTGCCTTGTTTATGTAGGCAAGCCTTTTCACAAGCATCTCCTGCCCTGCTGCCGGATAAGGCATCTGGTAAACCTTGTCCACAAAGTCGCGCATATAAATGCCCGGCTCCAGAGTTTCATACGACAAGCCGATGATGTTTACATCAAAACTCTTCGCTGCTTTTAAGGCCCGAATCACAGCAAGGCCAGGCCCGGGATTGTCCGTGGCATTAAGGCCTGTTACCGCTATGGTATATGTTGGTTTATTCATGCTCTAACAATTTATAATTACGAAGCATCATTGTGAAATCATAGAAATCTTTTTCAAAAGTGGCTTCGTCACAATTGTATTCATTCATAATACTATGCTTTATCTCCTCTTTGGGCCTGGTCTCCTTCAGTTGCCTTATGATCTCCATGCCTATTGGGTTGATGGAATAGCTGTCTCCTGTTGATGGGTTAAAAATGAACCCATTATCGCTTACGGCTATGTTTTTTTTAATTCTCATATTCGAGGCTTTTACTTGTTAATTGCTACTGTACAAATGTTTTTTAAAAATTTACTATCTGCTATTCTGTTTTAATCTGCGAGCCTATATATCTTCTATTGCTTTCCTGTACTTTGCAGGGTCTTCTTTAAACTGCGAAACCGTTGCACCCGTTACTTTCTTAAACTGGTTGCTGAGATATTGCACACTGCTATACTCCAACATGTATGAAATTTCACTAAGCGAATACTTATCGCTGGCAATAAGTTCTTTTGCCTTTTCAATCTTTAATTCTATCAGGTATGTCTCTAAGGTTTTTCCGCATTTCTTAGAAAATACCCGGCTCAATTTATCGTAAGACATTTGCAGTCTTTCACTTATGTAGTCGGAATTCCGTATCAGCGAATTTGTGTTATTGGCATAGTGTATCAATTCAATGGCAGCAATGCGTATGCGTTCTATTATTTCATCTTCGGCATCGTCAATTATATCAAAGCCTAATTTTTGAAAAATACCGTAAACATCATTGTCGTTGTATTTAGCGGGGTCATAATACAACGCCACTTCGCCCAGGTGCACAAAATGCGGGTCGATCCCTTCCAAACTCTGCAGGTGTATCTCAATAAGCCTTACACCCGCTTTACTGATCAGGTCTTTCAGCTTTAGATGTAGATATTTCCTGCCCTGTTGTAGCATATTTGTTTTGTCTTGAGGCCATCAAGCAAAATATATATTAACCTATTTGTTTATCTGCAAAATACTGAAAAAACCCAGCTTTTTCCGCCGGGAAAGGCCCCATCCCGAATCTTACACAATTAACACAGAATACTATAACAGACGAAAAACAGGCCTTGATAAATTTGTATTGTCTTAACGAACAAACAGAGTGAGTAAAGGTTAGCCGTTTTGTAGTCTTACAAGATGGCTTTATTTAGAAAATAACAAATTTATATATAGCCTAAATTCCGGATTATGAAGTATTATGAAAATGAAAACAACTTAGTGCAGTTGATGATGAATGGCGACCCTGCCGCCTACCAGTTTCTATACAATAAGAATTATGACTGGATATATAATAAAGTAAATAGCATTCTGCATAATGAATGCGAGGCAGAAGAAGTGGTGCAGGACATTTTTACTGAGATATTCGATTCTATAACAAAATTCAAAGGTGCGTCTTCCCTCAATACCTGGATATACCGCATCACCCTTAATAAGGCTTTTAACCGTGTCAGGTATCTGAATGCGGCAAAACGTAAAAGGGAGATACCCCTGGAGCCCTACCTGCTTATGAATACATTGCCCGTCTATAACTATTCAGAAAACAGCACTGTAGATTACCCTATTACGTATGAGCAATTAATACCCATCGTAAACAAGCTGCAGGAAAAACAGCGCAAGGCCTTCATTTTGTGTATGGTGCAAAAAAACAGTTACGAAAAAGCCGCCATCTGTATGAACTGCAGCATAGATTCCATACGTGGCCTGCTTCACCGGGCAAAAAACAATATCAGGGCAGAAGCTACCAGGAGCATATCGCAGGAAAAGAGTGTGGAGTTGATGTGCGCGTAGGGTGTTTATTTGGTAAAAACGGAAAACGCCGTTAGGCGTAAAAGCTTTGTAGAAAAAGGTTCTCCCTCCCCAATAGCACCGTAGGTGCTATCCACCACAATCTACTCAGCAGGCAACGAAAAAATATAACGCTCATCATATTCAATACCAAAATCATTAAGCATCTTTTTGTATTCTTCAAGAAAACTTATTTTGGAATGATGCTCCTGTTGGTTATGAATATATTGCACAACCTGGTTTATCTGTGACCTGGAATGACTGAAAGCACCATAACCTTTTTGCCAATGAAATTTATGGTTGGTTAATCTCTCATTATTTATCCATTCTGATGAATCGCTTTTTATCAATCTCAATATATCCGAAATGGATTGATTAGGGTTTAAACCAATAAAACAATGCAAGTGGTCCGGCATATTGTTTATGGCTATCATTTTATGCCCATTATTCTGAACAATGGCAGAAATATAAAACCGTAATCGCTCATCCCATGCATTGTTAAGCATCGCTGCACGGTATTTTACAGCAAATACACAATGGATGTATAGTTGGGTGTAAGTATTAGCCATAGTAAAGAATTACAGGGCAATATATTAATTTATTGATTAGTGTACAATTGGGTAGCCCCTACAGGGCTAGTGGGTATAGGTACCTGTTTTCTACAAAGCTTTAACGCCTAACGGCGTTCTGCAAATAAATATTCAATACAAATATATTATATATTTACACTTCATGACTGAGAATTTCTTATTAGTTGAAATTGCTAAACCTCATTCACTATTTTTACGTATTTAATAAAGCAGGTTTTTACTTTTTATGGCCATTTTAGTTTTTTTTCTGTGTCATTGGTTTATATCGCTTTTCTGCCAGACGTTTTTTTTGCATCGCTATGCATCGCATAAGATGTTTAAAATGAGCAAAGGCTGGGAGAAGTTTTTTTATTTTTTCACTTTCCTCGCACAGGGTTCTTCTTTTTTAAACCCAAGGGCCTACGCTATTATGCACCGCATGCACCATGCTTATAGTGATACCGAAAAAGACCCGCACTCGCCACATTTCATTAAAGATGTATGGGGTTTAATGATAAATACTAAGAACATCTATGTTGATTACCGCCATTATAAAACAGAACCCGAGCCACAATTCCGCGATCGTTACCCCGCTTGGCCCGCATTAGACCATTTTGCTGACCTTTGGGTGGTACGCATAAGCTTTGCCCTGCTTTATACGCTCTTCTATATTCATTTCGCCACCTATTGGTGGATGTTTCTTTTATTACCTGTTCATTTTTTGATGTCTCCCATACATGGTGCGATCGTTAATTGGTGCGGGCATAAATATGGTTATGCCAATTACAATAATGATGACCATAGTAAAAATACTTTACCCATAGATTTTTTAATGATGGGTGAATTGTTTCAGAACAACCATCATAAAAGCCCCAACGATCCTGACTTTGCAAAACGTTGGTTTGAATTCGATCCGGTTTACCCGATGATTCGTATATTGAATAAAGCACGCATTATACAACTCAGGAAAGAAGCATGATAAATGGACTTAAAATACTATTTAGTGCACTATTAATATGGATGTGCTATATAGTTATTAGTACCAGCCTTGAAAGTAACCTCTTTAAGCAATGGGATTTTCTCGGCTCCATACCATGGATGAAAGCCACCCTCTGGGATTTTTATACAAATGTGATCGTGATTTTTTTATGGGTTTGTTATAAAGAAAAGAGCATAGTCCTTAAAATAGTTTGGTTGGTCTTATTAGTTGCTTTGGGCAGCATAGCTTCCTGCGCTTTTGTGCTGGTGCAGCTGTTGAGGCTCAAGCAAGGAGAAGGCTTAAAAGAATTATTTACAAAACAAAACACCTGACATGTCAATATTCAGTATTGTTCTTATTTGCTTGTTTGCATGTTGCCTCATCATGGTTTTTGTATGGTTATGGGCTTACAAAATTAAGAATGCGGGGGTGGTCGATATTTTCTGGTCGTATAATTTTCCTGTTATTGCATTGATATTGTTTTTTCTTGCAAATGGTTTTGAGACGCGCAAACTCCTTATTTGTTCCATGGTGTTTATTGCGGGGCTTCGGCTAGGCACTTATTTGTTGATCAGGGTTACAAAGCATCTTGATGACGAGGAAGGGAGGTATAAAAAGATACGCGAAGAATGGGCGCCTAAGCCTGACAGAAAGTTTTTCTGGTTCTTCCAAATGCAAGCCGCATCAAATGTTTTCTTAGCCATACCCTTTTTTATTATTACTGCCAATACGAACCCGGAACTTTCTGCTTTAGAATATGCAGGGACGGCACTGTGGATAATAGGTTTGCTGGGCGAAAGTATTGCGGACAATCAAATGAAGATCTTTAAGAAAGACCCAGCGAATAAGGGTAAGGTTTGCAATATAGGCTTGTGGAATTACTCCCGCCATCCTAACTATTTTTTTGAATGGCTGATGTGGCTTGCCTATTTCATTTTTGCTTTGGCCTCTCCTTATGGCTATTTAGCCGTCATCAGCCCATTGGTTATTCTGTATCTTTTATTAAAGGTGACAGGCATACCACTAACAGAAGAACAATCCATCAGAACGCGTGGCGACTTATACAGGCAATATCAAAAAACGACCAGTGCATTTGTTCCCTGGTTCAAAAAAAGCAATTAAGCCCTAATGTGGTACGACAAACTAATTGAAAAAGACCTTGTCCCTGATACCCTGCTGCGTAGTGGCATACGAAAGCTTTTGAGACAACGCCTCGCAGACGAAAATAAAGGAGGTGTGGAAGCACAGCAGGCACATCTGATGACTTTGATAGAGCAACTAAAACAATCACCCATTGCCGTTAATACCTCTGCGGCTAATGAGCAACATTATGAGTTGCCTACCAAATTCTTTCAGTATTGCCTTGGCAAGCACATGAAATACTCATCAGGATATTGGAAACCGGGAGTTACAGATATTGATACTTCCGAAAGCGACATGCTGGGGCTGACTTGTGAAAGAGCCGACTTGCAAAATGGGCAAAAGGTATTAGAACTGGGTTGCGGCTGGGGTTCTTTATCGCTTTATATGGCAGCCAAATATCCCACCAGTGTTTTTAAGGTGGTATCAAATTCTAAAACACAAAAAGAATATATAGACGCACAGGCCACTCAGCGCAATATTACTAACCTGCAGGTAATAACTGCCGATATGAACACTTTTACGATTGATGATAAATTTGACAGGGTAGTATCGGTGGAAATGTTTGAGCACATGCGCAATTATGAATTGCTGATGGGCAAAATTTCGTCCTTCTTAAAACCTGATGGTAAATTGTTCATCCATATTTTCACACACAAAGAATATACTTACCTGTTTGAGGTGAAGGATGAGAGCGACTGGATGAGCAAATATTTTTTTACCGGCGGCATTATGCCTGCTGACGACCTTTTATTTTACTTCAACAGGCATTTTGTTGCTGACAAGCATTGGCATGTAAGCGGCTCCCATTATGGCAAAACATCAGAGGCATGGTTGAAGAATATGGACGCTCACAAAGCCGCCATCATGCCCATATTTGAAGAAACTTATGGAGAAGACCAGGCTTTGAAATGGTGGGTGTACTGGCGTATATTCTATATGGCTTGTGCTGAACTATGGAATTACAATAGTGGGAATGAATGGTTAGTAAGTCATTACTTATTTAATAAGGCAGGCGTATGATAAGATTGATCCTTCTTTCTCTTTTCCCGCTCATTTCGTTGCTGGCAGTGTTCCGTGCCCCCACTTATCGTTTGTGGCAATTGTCTATAGCTGTAATGGAATTTCCCTGGGTATTTGTCATCTTAACTATTTTGCTTTTGTGTTTCGGCACATCACAGTATATGCGCGCTGGGACTATTATAGGCATTGCCGCTTTAGTCTTGTTTATTTCTCCCGTAGTTAGAGCATACCTGGTTGCTGCGGAGCTTAATAAAAACATTGAAGGTTCTTTAGGCGCCGGCAGTTCACAACCACAACAAGCTGCTTTTAGTTTTTGGAAAATGATAAGAGGAACGCGCAATAAAAGAACCGCCTATCAGTCATTCGTCTATAGCAAAACTGATTCCTACTCATTAAGTTTGGACTATTACCCATCGCAGATCTCGGGTAAGAAACCTTGTGTAATTGTGGTGCATGGAGGCTCCTGGAGTGCCGGCGATAGTAAACAGTTGCCGGAATTAAATTCTTACCTCTCGCAAAAAGGCTATAATGTAGCTTCTATAAATTACAGGTTGGCACCACAATATCTAAACCCTTTGCCTGTGCAGGATGTTAAAGCGGTGATACAATACCTGAAACAACATGCGAATGAATTGAATATCGATACTAATAATTTCGTGCTGCTGGGGCGGTCTGCCGGGGCACAAATTGCGTTGTTGGCTGCATATACCCTGCATGAAACAGGGCTAAAAGGGGTGATAGATTTTTATGGCCCGGCCGACATGGTGTGGGGCTACTCCGTGCCATCCAACCCGCTGATAATGGACTCCCGAAAAGTGATGGAAGATTATTTGGGTGGTACTTACAGCAAGGTGCCTGAAAATTATGCCGCAAGTTCTCCTATTGAATTTGTAACAAAGCAATCCGTCCCAACACTCATTATACATGGCAAACAGGATGTGCTGGTTTCTTACCTGCATAGTGTGAAACTGAATAAAAAACTTGGGGAGAATGGTATAAAACATTTTTTCCTAAGCCTGCCATGGGCAACACATGGTTTTGACTATACGCTTAATGGCCCCGCCGGGCAATTATCTACCTATACTATTGAACGTTTTTTAAAACAAGTAACAAAGTAAATGCAAAATATAGCCATCATAGGTACGGGCATTGCCGGCATGGGTTGCGGGCATTTTTTGCATAAACATGCTAATCTTACTTTTTACGAGCAGAATAACTATATAGGCGGACATACTAATACTGTAACCATAGACGAAGACGGCAAGCCTGTTTATATCGACACCGGTTTCATGGTTTTTAATTATGTCAATTACCCTAACCTAAGTAAGCTATTCAAAGCGCTAAAGGTTCCTGTTAAGAAAACAGACATGTCTTTTAGCGTGCAGCATCTGCCTACAGGTTTGGAATACAGCGGCTCCAGCCTCAATCATTTGTTTGCGCAACGGAAGAATATTTTTAACCTCCCTTATATTAAAATGCTATCCCAGATAGCACGTTTTAATAAGGAAAGTCTCGAAATACTGGACGACCCTAAATACGCTGATTACACCATCGGACAATACGTCCGCGAGTTTAAGTATGGTGATGATATGCTGTGGAAATTTTTAGTTCCTATGAGTTCTGCAGTGTGGTCAACGCCCATGGAGCAGATGCTGGAATTTCCCGCAGTAACACTGATACGCTTTTTTAAGAATCATGGGTTTCTTGGCTTAAACACACAACACCAATGGCATACACTGCATAATGGCAGCCAGTCTTATCGTGAAATACTGATACAGCCTTTTAAGGAGAAGATATATATAAACCGTAAGGCTGTAAAAGTCTCCCGAATTGGGAATAAAGCAGAAGTCCATGCTCCCGATGGCACAAAACAGAGATATGATGCAGTTATAATGGCTTGCCATGGCGACCAGGCTTTTTCTTTATTAGAAGCGCCGACACATGATGAAAACCACTTACTCCGAGCTTTTAAATATCAGCCCAATAAAGCGGTCTTACATATCGACGAGCGTATTATGCCCAAAACCAAACTGGCGTGGAGCAGTTGGAATTACCGGATCAGGCGGGAAAAAACAGGCTTAGTGCCCAGCACTATCTACTGGATGAACCGCCTGCAACAGGTATCTGATAAGAAGAATTACTTTGTTTCCATAAATCCCCATCCCGACCTTGACGAGAAAAAAATACTTTTAGAAATAGACTATGAGCATCCCCTTTTTGATTTAGCAGCTATTAAAGCACAAATGGAATTGCATAGATTGAATGAAAATGGCCCCCTTTACTATTGCGGCAGTTATTTCAAGCATGGCTTTCATGAGGATGCTTTTACAAGCGCCGTGCAGCTTTGCAGGCATCTGTTAAACATGGGGACCGAAGAAGAATTATGGGATTTGACAGCAAATATTAATCCATAATTAATTTTTTTACGTACATTAATTACATGAATTCATGCTTATATAAAGCGAGGGTGATGCATCACAGGCTGGAACCTAGAAATCACAGGTTTCATTATGATGTATTTATGTTCTATTTAGACCTTGACGAAATAGACAAACTTGCCAAAAAATTGAAATTCATGAGCAGGAACAGGTTTAATCTTTTCAATTTTCGCGATAAAGACCACCTGCAATTACCAAGAGAAAACCCCGATAGATCAAAAAACACCAGGCAGCATATAACTGAATACTTACAGGAAAATAAGCTAACAATAGGCAATGGCAGGATCATGTTGCTAACCAATCTATGCACTTTCGGCTACCAGTTCAATCCCGTCTCTTTCTACTTTTGTTATGATGAAGAGGGTAATCCTCTATGCTCTGTGGTAGAGACTTGCAATACTTTCCTGGAGATGAAACCTTTTTTCCTCGGACAGGATACTATGCAGGATGACAGCTTTAAACTGAAGGTGGCTAAATACTTTTACGTTTCTCCCTTTATTGATATGGACACCTCCTTTGATTTTGATCTAAACATACCTGGTGAGAAATTGCAAATAAGAATAGACGATCATGACAAGCAAAACAAACGCTTTTTTATAAGCACTCTAAGCGGACAAAAGAAGGCATTGACAGACGCGAACTTACTTTTATACTTTTTCAGCTTTCCGTTTATTACCTTAAAAGTTATTTTTTTAATACATTGGCAGGCAATAAAGCTATGGCTGAAAAAACTGCCTTATCATAAAAAGGACGCGCATAAAGAATTGCAGCGCGAAGTTTACAGGCCTTATAAGTCAAGCTAAGGCATAAATTATAGCCTATGGAATTGGACAAATCTATATCCGGCATTCTTTCTCACAGTAGAAAAAATACTTTCTACCAGGATATTGTACTGAAGTTCCTGTACAAAATGGATAAAGGCAGACTGCACCTTACTTTAGCATCCGGCGAAAATATTACCATTGGCGATGGTATAGATAACATAAGCGCAAACATTACCGTTAAGGACCCTGATTTTTTTAAACGTTGCATTTTGTATGGGGATATTGGTTTTGGAGAGGCTTATGTAGATGGCCTTTGGGACACAGGCAATATTACAAACGTTATTAAATGGGTCTTACTGAATATAGAAAATGCGCCTGGCGTATCAGGCAGTAAAACACAGGCCTTTGCCCTTAACCTGTTAAAGTGGTTCAATAAGCTCTATCATTTCAAAAGGGCAAACACAGTGGAGGGATCAAGGAAAAACATTACGGAACATTACGACCTGAATAATGATTTCTTCGCCACTTTCCTCGACCCCAGCATGACCTATTCCAGCGCCTATTTTTATAAAGATGGCCTGAGCCTGCAGGAAGCCCAAATAGCAAAATATGAGCGTTTGTGCCGGCAACTGCAACTTAAACCAACAGACCATGTGCTGGAGATAGGCAGTGGTTGGGGCGGTAATACAATTTATATCGCTAAAAAATACGGCTGCCATGTTACTTCTCTTACTATATCAGAAGAACAATTAAAGATGGCAAAGGAAAGAGCATTGGCAGAGGGCCTGGCAGACAAAATAAGTTTCCTGCTGAAAGACTACAGGCTGGTAGACGGGCATTATGACAAGATCGTATCAATAGAGATGCTGGAGGCTGTGGGGGATACTTACCTTGATGTGTATTTTAAGAAATGTCATCAACTGCTAAAAAAGAATGGCATACTTGCATTGCAGGTTATCACCTGCCCCGATTCCCGTTACGACAGTTTGAAGAAAGGAGTTGACTGGATACAAAAACATATTTTCCCCGGGTCGCTTTTACCCTCTGTAGCTGCAATTAACAATGCTATAAACAGAACAGGAGACCTGACCATGGTTGACCTGAAAGAGATGGGGGCTCACTATGCAAACACGCTGCATAGTTGGCATAATAGGTTTAACAGTAATTTGAATCAAATAAAGGCACTCGGCTTCGACGAGCATTTTATCAGAAAGTGGAACTATTATTTATGCTATTGTGAAGCTGCCTTTGCTATGCGGAATATTAACGTGATGCAAATAGTGTACACACGACCTAACAATACAGAACGATAATCATCAAGGTGTAGTTTTTTCTTTAAACCTGCTGAAGAAAATAAAAGCAAGCACACAAAGCCCAAAACCAAAAAGGCCGTTCAATCGCAAACCGTAATCGTGCCCCGGGTCTTTGCCATATATGGTCAGGAATGCAAACAGTGCTATGCCTGTAGTCTGGCCGATCTTTACAAAAAAGTATTTTACTGCAAAGTACATACCCCCTCTGTTCTCTCCGCCCTGTTCTTCGTCATCCTGTATAATATCAGCTAATATAGCATTGGGAAGAATACCCAGGGCTGCCAATGGAAAACCCGCAAGCATCATCAGGGCATATATCTGTGTTTTAGGCTCAAAGGGAAATTTTCCTAAAAAGAAAATAGCTATAAAAAGTAAACTAAGCAATGCAAACGAAAATAGTACTACGCTCTTTTTCCCTACACGTTTTGCCAGGAAAATAATAAGTGGATAACAGATAAGTGAAACAAGCACCATAGAGCCCATAAGCCAGCCTCCAAGTGATTCCGGCAGGCGAAGCAAAACAGTTACAAAATATAAGAGTCCGCTTGAAATGATACTTAATGCCAGGTAATAAGAAAAATCAGAGACCAGGTAATATTTAAAATTCCTG
>Ga0206970_10170_pt1 | contig 17914 bp, 21 predicted proteins | sample Alteio_BWOrgHeat_88_FD_152964 | JGI IMG/M metagenome (GOLD analysis project Ga0206970, IMG submission 152964) | Enriched cells from forest soil in Barre Woods Harvard Forest LTER site, Petersham, Massachusetts, United States -... | ecosystem: Environmental > Terrestrial > Soil > Temperate forest >... | reverse complement strand
AATCGCATCAGCATCTCCAAGGGCTTCTTGGACAACCGGCTGGCCCTTCAAGCGACTGTGGTGACCGACGTCTCGACGGCGCGGAACTCCACATTAGGCGGACGCCTCCTGGCTGGAGCAGTAGTCAGGCCCAAGACCTGGGTTGAGTTTTATGGTGGTGCGGTGTGGGACTTCCAAGCGAGGGAAAACAACATCGGTGCCGCTTTGCAAATGTCAATTCACACAGAGTAGGCGGCGGACTTCTCCTGACGCCAGCTTCACTCCTCAAACAGCGCCTGCGCGAATTGTTTGGCGTCGAAGGGCTGCAGGTCGTCGGGCTGTTCGCCGAGGCCGATGAATTTGATGGGCAGGCCGAGTTCCTTCTGGATGGCCACGACCATGCCGCCCTTGCTGGTGCCGTCCAGCTTGGTGACTATCAGGCCGGTGAGCGGCACGGCCTTGTTGAATTCGCGCGCCTGCGTCAGCGCGTTCATGCCGGTGGTGGCGTCGAGCACGAGCAGCACTTCATGCGGCGCGCCGGCGAGCTGCTTGCCGATAACACGGTGCAGCTTCTGCAATTCCTGCATGAGGTTGTGCTTGGTGTGCAGCCGCCCGGCGGTGTCAATGAACAGGTAATCCGCCTGGCGCGCCTGCGCGGCGGTGACGGCGTCGTGCGCAACGGAGGCGGCATCCGCGCCGTAGGCGCCGGCGATGACCTCGACCTTGAGGCGGGCGCCCCACAGTTTAATCTGCTCAATGGCGGCGGCGCGAAAGGTGTCGCAGGCGGCGAGCAGGACGGTTTTTTTCTGGCCCTGAAAATGATGCGCGAGCTTGGCGCTGGTGGTGGTCTTGCCGGTGCCGTTGACGCCCACGATGGAAACGACGGTGGGGCCGTGGGGCATTTTTTTGAGTTCAGCCTTGTTGGACGAGAGGCTCTTTTCGATTTCCGCGCGCGCGATGGCGAGGTAATCCAGTCCGGCGCCGCCCTGGGTCTCGTAGGCCTTTTTGACCGCGCCGGTGATTTGCGCGGTCATGGCCAGGCCGAGGTCGGCGGCGATGAGGGCGTGTTCGATTTCTTCGAGCGACTCGGCGGTCAGCTTGGGCGAGCGCGTGATGATGCGCTTGATTTCGTGCGTGAGCCTGGCTTGCGTTTTTTGCAGGCCGGCTTTGAATTTGGCGAAGAGTCCCATGAAAAAATTTAGCCGCGGATGGACGCGGATGGACGCAGATAAAAGAGCGGATTGATGGATTGATGGATTGGTGGATGGATGGGCTTCCGGAAAAGGGAATCCCAATAATCCATCAATCCATTTATCCAACTATCCGGGGATTTTGGCTTACTTGTGTCCATTGGTGGTGTGAAGCTTTTGGCGCGCGGCGTAAAGTCTTTCAACATGCTCGTAGGGCAGCCGGACGGTGCCGATGAGGGGTTTGTTTTTGCTGTAGCCGTGGCAGTCGCTGCCGCCGGTGACGAGGAGATGATGCTGTTCCGCAAGCAACAGGTAGCGTTCGGACATCACGGTGGAATGTTTGGTGTGAAAGCATTCGATGCCGTCCAGGCCCGCCTCCACGAGGCCGGGAATGATTTCATCCGTGCGGTTGAGGCCGGGATGCGCCATCACGGCCAGGCCGCCGGCCTGATGGATCAGCCCGACGCTTTCGAGCGCGGACATCTTGGTCTTGGGCACCCAGGCGGGCCTGCCTTTTTTTAAGAACCGCTCGAACGCCTCGTCGAGCGAGCCGATGAGGCGCTCCTTCACGAGCGCGCGGGCCACGTGCGGGCGGCCGGGAGATTTGCAATTGGCCAGCGCGAAGACTGTTTCCACCTTTAGCGGCACGCCCAGCCTGTTCAGCGCCGAGACCATTTCATGGATGCGCTGCTGCCGGACGGTTTGGAACTGCGCGATGCGTTCCAGCAACGTTTTGTTTTCCGTATCAAGGAAATAACCGATGATGTGGACCTCGGTGTCGGCGTGTTCGGCGGTGAGTTCGGCGGCGGGAATAAACTCCATCTTCACCGCTGCGCAGGCGGCGGCGGTGCGGGCGCAACCTTCCACGGTGTCGTGGTCGGTCAGGGCGATGCAGGCCAGGCCGTTTTTCTGCGCGTGCAGGACGAGTTCCTCGGGCGTGAAGGTGCCGTCGGAAAACTGCGTGTGCAGATGGAGGTCGGCAAATTTCATTTGTTAGTCTGATGACTAAAGTCCAAAGGCCAAAGTCCAAGGTCCAAAGTCTTCATGGGCGGACGTCCTTTTTGTATTTGCTGCCGCGCAGGTCGGAGCGCTGCAAATAGGTCATGAAGCCGGAAATCATCCGGCTGACTTGTTCGCTGCGTTGATACAGTTCCTGGAACTCGGCATGGTTCAAATAACTCCCGTCAAGCGCGGCGTATAGCTGACAACGCACTTCGCCGGAAGAACCCTTGGCATTGGATAAATATTGAACAAACTCCTTGTCGCCGCCGCGCTCAAACCCTTCAGCAATATTTGACATTACAGACACTGACGCCCGGCGGATTTGGTCGCGCAATCCAAAGTCTTTGCCAAAATTTCCGTTTCTCGAAATTTTATAGACGAGACGGTTCAACTCGCGGGCTTTTTGCCAGCAGGTCAAATCTTCAAATTTTTTGACGGTCGCCACTATTTTGACTTTGGATTTTAGACTTTGGACCTTGGACTATTTTGCGTTTCGCGCGGGCCGGAGGATTTCGCCGCGCACTTTGTCGAGGATGCCGTTGACGAACTTGCCGCTGTCCTGGGTGGAAAACTTTTTGGCGATGTCCACGGCCTCGTTGATGCTCACCACGGGCGGAATGTCCTCGCGATGCAGCATCTCAAAAATTGCCAGCCGCATGACATTGCGGTCCACGGCGGCGATGCGGTGAAAATCCCAGTTCTTGGCGTGTTTCTTGATGTGCGCGTCAATGGCCTCGCGGTGTTCGAGCACGCCGCGGATGAGCGGCTCGGCGAACAGGCGCGTCTCGGCATCCTCCACGGTGGGCGGCGGCAATTCCGAGGTTTCCCCCCACTTGGCCGAGCCTTTTTCATCCTCAATGGCGGCGGCGCGCTGGGAGTTCCAGAACTGCGCCAGTTCCAGCTCCAGATTATCCGGCGGGTTCAGGTCGTGCTGAAAAAGAAATTGCACGGCCCGCTCGCGCGCTTCACGTCGTTTACCCATGAATCCATTGTGCCGCAGATTCACACTCCGGGAAATGAAAAACTGGCGGGCCCATAAAAAGGGGGCATCTTGACACGGTCCTTGTTTTCTCCCTCTCTTCCGGGAGGGAGGAGTGGTGCCAAGCCGAGGCTCGGCTCGGGGAGATGAGGCCTTTGATTTTTTTGGCTCAAATCCCCTCACCCCTGCCCTTCCGATGAACCCCTGTACACCAAAAGCTCCAAATTCCAAGCGCCAAGCTCCACAGAAGGCACCAAGCACCAAGGTATAAACGTTCTGCACCTTGCGTGTCCGGGCGTGCCAAAAGTGTGGCTGCCGACTGCCAGTCGGCGACACAGCAGACAAAGCTGTCTGCGCTACGACCTTGCGGACGGCTCAGGTTCAGGGGTTCAATGCGCGAAATTCTAATTCTGGGAAATCTCTCCCCGCTTGGGCGGGGAGAGGGTGTCGAGGCAGTGTTGAGATGCGCCCATAAAAAAAGGCACCCTTGCGGGTGCCTTGGTTGTTAATTAAAGCTGAACCAAATTACGGCATGAAGTTGATGGCTTCGCCACCGTTGTTGGTGCTGTTGGACAAATACGAGTGCAGGCCGGAAACGGTGGCGGATTGGCAGCTACCGTCAGCCAGACCGAGGTTGCCGTTCTTCTGGTGGAAATCATTGGGGGTCCAGGACCACCAAGGATTGCCGCTGAACGCCTGCGTGGTGATGCCGACAGAGGTCGTACCATTAGCAGCGTTGCCGCTCATCGTCTCGGCGGTGGCGGATCCACCAAAGCGGTAAGCGGCAGTCGCGCTGGCGGTGCCGGCACCATTGTTGCCGATGTTATCATCACCGGTCATGATGTCCTGGGGATTGGCCTCAGTAGCGTCAGCATTGATGAAATAGCTGATTTTCGAGCTGGCACTAGCGCTAGGCTCGCCGGGTTGAGCAGTGGTGAGGTTGGCGTTGTTCACGGGAGCGGGTAAGTCCAACAAGTCACCATACGAGAAGTTCGTGGCAGGATTGGGATGAACGTTGTCCGACGGGCAGAACAGGATTTTGGCCGTGGACAATTCATTGGACATGACCATGAACGCCATGCCGGGAACCAGCACGGCGGTAGGCGCGGTAGGTGTGGCATTGCCCGACATGTGCGACAAGTATTCATTGGCGCCGCCAGATGCCCGGGGTACCGCCATGGAATAGCGGTCATTGTTGTCACCTTCCCAGATGCGGAAGGCCAGACCGGTCTGTTTGAGATTGTTGGTGCAGTTGATTTTTTGGGCTTTGCGCTTGGCGGCGGCGAGCGCCGGCAAAAGCATGGCCGCCAGAATCGCGATGATCGCGATGACGACGAGCAGTTCGATGAGCGTAAACGCTTTCTTTGGTTGTTGTTTCATAAGACTTGAATGCTTAATACGTTAGTTGTTGTTTGTATCCGGGATCAGGCGGCGAATCTTAGGGGATTCATGAACGCTGTCAAACGGATTTCTGAATTACTCTTTAGCAATGCCGGTGCCAACCGGGAAACGGGCCGTGAACGTGGAAAACCCCAATGAAATATCATCAATGTTTCCAAGCAAATGCCTCCATGCGTGAAATTTTCACGCATCCCGCGTGAATTTCACGCGTCCGCAAAAAAGTTGTTAACATGGCAAGGTAAAGTGTCTGTGCACTTCGGCACCTGGCGCACCTGGCGGTTGGTGTAATTCCTTGCCCGGGCGCAGCGAAATGCGCACTGCGTTTCGCACCTTACGTCTGACATTGGCAGGAATGCTTGAAACTCCACGGTCCGCCCGGGGTGGGCGCGGCCCCAGCCTTTCGTTTCGTGGGTTTGTTTCTGTTGCAGACTGGCAGACATGTCTGCCAGTTCCAAAGCGGCGAAGGCCGAACCTCGGCCTGGCAATCGCCGCTCTCCAAACGATTGTATTCCCTGGGCACGGGAAAAAAGTCTAAGGTCCAAGGTCCAAAGTCCAAGGTCGGGGTGGTTGAAGGTTACTGGTTGAAGGTTGCTTTGTAGAAAGATGCGATGAGCCTTGGGTGGTGGGCAGAGTTGCGCTGCGACTCTGTCTGCCTGCGCAGCAGGCACCGGAGCGCGTGGCCATGTTTTAGGCGCACGACTGATTCCGCCGCCCGTACGCTGCGCTGGGCGGCGGAGTTCTCGCAGCGCGAGAACTGCCACCAGCCAAACCACAACCGATGTTTTCTATAGATCTGGTTGAAAGTTGCAAGGTAGCGGGGTGCAGTCGAATGGCGGCCTCTTTGTTTGCGGAGCGCGCCCCTCACCCTGACCCTCTGCCGAACGTCGGCCGCGCAATCGAACCCCGACTTGGCAAGGGGAGGATGAGTGAATTTCACGCGTCGGTTTTTGTACGATTATATTCCCCGGGCACATGACACGGGGCGGAGACGTGGTAGGGTTGGGGAGTTCTTTGACAATGTAAATAGTCCAAAGTCCAAGGCCCAAAGTCGAATGGGTGTGGGCGGCAGCAGGGGTAGTTTTCCGAAGGCACACCCTGAGTGAAATGACAAAAAGGGACAACTTTTTCCCTCTTTTTTTGTTCGAATGGTCTGGGAAAAACTTGTCGGCCCGGCAAGCCCAAGGAGGCATATGAAAAATCGAGGGCGAGGACGGGAGTCCTCGAAGGCAGGGGAATGATAGGCAGGGATAAAAGCGACGTTCAGAAAGTCACTTTAAAAGCCAATGAATTCAAAAAATCAAGGTAGATCAAGGTAAATAAAGGAAGAAAATATGGTGAGGATGAGGATGATGGCGGCGCTCTGCCGAACCTCGACTTGGCACCATAACCGCAAAGAACACAAAGAGGGCCGAGACGCAGAAGGAACCGGTTGAATCCGGCCCAATCCGACCGGATCAAACCGATGCGCTCTTTTGGCTGAGGCTGAGGCCGCGCGAGCAGCTACAACTTAGCAGCTTACGTTGGCATGTAGTTCAAGAGCGACAGGCTCATGATCTTGGAACCGCTTTCGAGCGCGGCTTGATAAGCCGTTTGCGCCTGGTTTAATTCGGTCATGGTGTTGATGAGGTCGGCGTTCGACGTGTTTGAAATCATCGTGTTCAGCGAGCTTGAACTGCTGCTGGCAAAGGTGGCGGCGGCGGTCAACTGGTTTTGCTGCACGCCGTTGTTGGCCACCTGGTAGGCGATGTTGTTTTCGTCCTTCTGCAAGTTGCCGCTGTCGGTGTTGCTGATGGCGGTGGTGTTGCCGGACTGCAAATTATTGCGCAGGGCGATGAGATGGTTCAGGAAATCGGCTCCGGACTGGCTGTCGGTAATGAGGCCGCGGGAGCCGGTGGGGCCGTTGTTCACGCCGGGGATGTCCACCGAGGTGGTCAGGTTGGTGCCGATTTGGGACTGGTTGACGGTGCTGTTGCCGTTGTAGGTGACGGCGGTCACGTTGCCGCTGGAGTCGGTGGTGGTGGTAAAGGGCGGGGTGCCGGACGCGGTGCCGCCGAACAGGTACTGGCCGGAGGAGGGGTCCTTGGTATTGGCAGCGGAAACGACCTGGTTGATGAGCCCGTTGACTTCGCTGGCGTAATTGTTGAGGGTGGACTGTGAATTGGTGGCGTTGCCGCCTGCGGTGGCAATTTCGCCGGCGCGGCTGGAAATGGTCTGGAGCGACTGCAATACGCTGTCAATGGACGTGGCGCGGGACTGCAAGGTGTTGATGTTGGTGCTGTACTGCTGCTGCGTTGCGTTATCGGCCAGGTAAGTGAGCGTGTTTTGCATGGCCAGCGGGTTGTCCGACGGCGCCTGCACGGCGAGGCCGGTGGACGCCTGGTTCTGCAAGGTGTATTGCTTGGAAGCCAGATTGTTGAACTGATTCAACATTGAATCAGTGTAGGCATTGGTCGCTACGCGCATAAAATCAAGGGGTCTTCATTGCCAGGGTGTCGCCCAGGAGGGTGTTCACGGTGGTGACGAGTTGAGCGGAGGCTTCATAGGCACGCTGGAAGGTCATCATGTTGGTCATTTCCTCGTCCACGTTCACGCCGCTGATGGAGCCGCGCTGGGTGGAAAGCATGCTGTTGACCGCAGTCTGGTCGGCGACCTGGTTGTTGGCATTGTTCAGGGATTCACCGAGGCCGGCGACGGTGGAATTGTACGAATCGCTGAAGGTCTGGTTGTTTAAACCGCCCTGCGCGGTGGTGGCCAGTTGGGCGAGCTGCAAGGCCACGGTGTTGTCTCCGGATGCCGTGGCGCTGCCTGAGGCTTGAATCAATGAAGGATTGCCGACGAGCGCGGCGTTCACGGTGATGGTGCCGGCGTTGGTGCCGTTGAAAAAGTTATTGCCGGTGGTGCCGGTCAGGCCGTAGCCGTTGCTGTTGACGCTGTTGACCTGTGTGATGAGCTGGTTCGCGAGGGTGTTGATGCTGCCTTGCAGCGTGGCCAGCGTGCCGTCGCGCGCATCAATGGTGCCCTGCATGGAACCGCCGGTGAGGGTCAAGTTCACGCCGCCCGTGGCGGTCTGCACGAGCAGGTTGCCGTTGCCGGGGTCGTAAGTCTGCAGCGAGTCGTTCAACTTGTTGCCGGTGACGAGTGTCTGGCCGCCGATGGTGATGTTCACCACTCCGTTGGTGCCGTTGCTGGTGGTGATGTTTGTGAGCTGCGACAGGTTTTCCAAGTCCTGCTCGCGTTCGTCGCTAAGGTCGTTGGGGTTGCCGCCGCTCTGTTTGGCGGTGGCGATCTGGCCGTTCAAGGTGGCGATTTGCGTGAGCAACTGGTTGGCGGACGTCACGTTGTCCTTCAAGGATGAATTGAGCGAAGAACTAACGTTGTTGAGCTGGGTGTTGATGTTGTTGAACGAGGCGGCCAGCGTTTGGGCCTGGCCAATCAGCGCCTGGCGGGCCGATATTGAGGTGGGCGAGGTCGCCACACTCTGAAACGAGTTGAACAAGCCGCTCAACTGGCTGCCCAGGCCGGAATCGGTCGTGGAACCGGTGGCGCCCGTGCTGGTGGCGGCGCTGGAACCGTTGAGGAACTCATCCAGGCCGTTCTGGGCGTTTTGCAAAGCGGTCTGCTGACCGTTCCAATAACCGCTGGTGCTGCCCTGCGACTGGATCTGGTTGTTGAGCAAATCATCCACGACCTGCTGGATGCTGGTGGCGTCCGCGCCGGTGCCTTCGGGCCCGACGGACGAGAGCGTGTCCGGGCTGGCGCTGATCTGCACGCGCTGCCGCGAATAACCCGTGGTGTTGATGTTCGCCAGGTTTTGGCCGGTAACTTCGATGCCGGTCATCTGCGTTTGCAGCGACCGGGAAGCCATGTTCAAGGTTCCGAATAATCCAAGCATAAATTCTTTAACCGACAGCCTGGTAAAGAGGCCGCGGGGGGACGACGGCAACGGCGACGTGGCCGGTGCCGTTGTAAGTGGTAGGGCTGACGCCCGGGATGATGGATTTAATCAACTGCGCCATGAGCTCAACACAATGGCTCAGCAGGAGATGATTTTGCCGCGCGCGGTGTTGTACGCGCACGAGCAGCTCATTGTTCTCGTGAACCAGCGCCTCCACCAGCGGGCGGTAGTCCGGCGGCATCAGCGGGATCAAAATCGTGAAGTTGGTGGTCTCGGGCTGGGCCAGCAGGCGCGCGAGGTGGCGCTGGCGCTGTTCGCGTTCCTGGCGCGCGGCGGCAATGACGCCGGCCTGCGCGTTGACGGAGTTGACGTTATCCGGCAGCTCGGCGACGTGCCGGTGCACGACCAGATGCTGCTGCTGGTCGAGCAACGCGAGCATTTCGCCGTATTGCTTGAGCTCTTCGCGGAGCGCTTCGATGAGATTGGATAAAAATTCTTTCATGGATGGGAAAAATGATAAGTCGCGCCCGGATGAACGGGCTGCACGGGGCCGGCTGTTTTGGGCACCAGCAGCGCGGCCTGCTTGGAAACCGGCGCGGCGGAAGTGTTTACTTGAGGAGTGGCAGCAGTGCCGTGATGCGCCGTGTGGGGCGTCAACTGGCGTTCAAAGGTCTTGGCCAGGCCAATGCCACCGCCGCGCGAGAGGCTGTCGGCAAGCTGGTTGGTGATCATGTCCTGGTAAATGCCGGCGGTGTTGGAGTTGTCGGTGAATTCGGAGTTGATGACCGGCTTTTGCGACTCGGACAAAAATTGCCGCAGCAAAACCGCTTCAAACTGCCGGCTGGCCTCGCCAATTTTCTGGTCTTCGGACAATGTCTTGTTGCCCGCGAGCGATTCCAGCGAAACATGGCTCGCGTCAACTTTGGATTGGAGGGCGGAGACGTTCATTGGGGCGTTAAAGCGTTAAAGCGTTGAAGCGTGAAGCGTTGAAGCGCACGCCGCCTGGCGACCGCTGCAACGCTGCAACGCTTTAACATTTTAACGGTTTCCAGTTTCATCGGGTAATGAGTTCAGCCTGCAACGCGCCGGCCTGTTTCATGGCTTGGAAGATGGACATCATGTCGCGCGGGGTCGCGCCCAGCGCATTCAGGGCGGCGGCGACTTTTTCGACCGTGGGCAATTCCTGCAAGGCCACCATGGCCGATTTGCTTTCGGTAACGCTGGTGTCCGTGCGCTTGGTGACGGCCGTAGAGCCGCCGCCAAAGGAATTGGGCTGCGAGACATCTTGCGACTGCGTGACGTTGATGGTGATGTTGCCGCTGGCCACCGCGCAACTGGAGATGTGGATGGCCGCCGTGGCGACGATGGTGCCGGTGCGTTCGTTGATGATGATGCGGGCAGGCGTGTCGGGCGTCACTTCAATCATGTTCAGGCGGGCGATGAAATCCACGGGGGAGGCCTCCGCGCCGTCGGGCATCTGCACATGCACGGTGGAGGAATCCATGGCGTGGGCGGAGTTGGTGAAAACTTCGTTGATGGCCGCAGCCATGTTGGCGGCGGAATTGAAGCTGGGATCGCGCAGCAGCAGTTCCACGGAATGGTCATGCACGAACTGCGTGGGAATCTCACGCTCCACCAGCGCGCCGTTGATGATTTGCGCCGTGGTGGGATGGTTCTTTGTGACGGTTGCGCCGCCCGCGCCGCCTTCACCTGCGGAAAATCCGCCGAGCACGAGCGGCCCCTGCGCCACGGCATAAACTTTTCCATCGGCACCGAGCAAGGGAGTCTGGAGCAGCACGCCGCCGGTGAGCGATTTGGCATCGCCCATGGAAGCCACGGTTACGTCAATCCGCGCGCCATTTTTGAGGAATGGCGGAATGTCCGCGGTGACCATGACGACCGCGATGTTTTTTGCAGAAAGAGTGGCGGCGGGGATGTTGATACCATAGCGCATGAGCATGTTGGCCACGGTTTGCTTGTCATAAGCCTGATCCTTGTCGCCGTCACCCGCGAGACCGGCCACCAAGCCGTAGCCCACAAGCTGGTTGTCGCGCGCGCCGGAAATCATCACGATGTCGCGCAGTTTTACGCCTGCGGCGGAAATGTTGAAAGTTACGGCAAGTAATAAAGCCCAAAGAAGCTTTTCAGGACCCACGGTATCCAACATCAAACGCCCAACACCCAGTATTTCACGCAAGGCGCTGTAGCAGTTTTTGGAACGTCGCGCGTTTTTCCTGGACGCACCCGGATGCAATTGTGCCATGCCGGTGAGCCGTTTCGGATTCAGATGACGGGGAACGAGTGGCATGATCAGAACGGGTTGACTTTATCCCAAATCTGGGTGAACCAGCCTTTGTTCTGGGTGTCGGTGACAGTGCCTTTGCCAACAATCTGGATGGTGGCATCGGCCACGTTTTGGCTCAACACGGTGTTGTCCGAGCCGATGTCCTCAGGCCGTATAATGCCGCGCAGGACAATGGTCTGGTGCTCACTGCTGAACGAGGTTTCGCGGCGGCCTTCAATCACCAGGTTGTGATTGGGCAGCACGTCCATCACCTTCACGGCCACGTGCGCCACGATGGTTTCGGAATTATTAATGGCGCCGGTGCCATCGTGCTTGAGATCAGAATTGTACTGCACGGCGGGCATCGAACCTTTGTAGGACAAAAATCCGGGATACAAGAACGATGAGACTGCCGCAGTGAGGCCGGAATTCTTTTCGGTCTTCGTCTCGTTGTTCTTGCTGGCGGTGGTGTTTTCCTGCACAACAATCGTGATGATGTCGCCGATGTTGGCGCCGCGTTTGTCCGCGAACATGGGACGCACCACATCATCGCGCCAGAGAGACTGCGCCTGAACGGCGCCTTGAAAACTGAAGAGCAGCGCGAGCAGCGCGATGGAGAGTTGTGCGTAGGGTTTAATCTTCATAGTGAAATCAAAATGGTCCGGTCGTTGAGCACGGTGCCGATGAGGTCGCGATGCGTAATGGCGTTGCGGGCATGAACAGTGTCGCCGGGCGCGCCGTCTTCCATAATGTCCACCTGCGTGCGCACGCTCATCGTGCCGTCCTGCACCAGGGCGTCGGCACGCTGGCCGCGATGGAGCACCGTCCGCGCCTTGACCATGCGCGCCAGCAACGGCTGGCCCACCGGCACGGGTTCGGCAATTTCCAAGGCATCGCTGCCCGCCGCCAGATCGGCCAGCGGTTCATGGACGTTTAAAATATCGCGGCGCTCGCGCGTGAAGGAATTTTCGGAAACTGGATCACCCCGTTTGAGCTGGATGCTGGCAACCAATACTTCGCGCCAGACGGAAGCCTTGAGATTCGCCGACCAGTCGCCGAGGGTTTCCTTGCTGGTGCGCAGGGTGAAGCGGACGATGAAGCTGGACGTGACGCCCATGCTGGGCAATTCGGTGATGTCGAGCAGCAGCGGTTCATCCGGCACCACCAGCGGGTTCCACGGCTGGCCGAGACGGAGTTCAAGCTGGCCGCGGTCCTTGATGTAATCGTGCTGGAGTGCGGAGGCGAGCAGGCCCAGCACGTCGGATTCGCCCAGCGTGCGGACGCGGCGGGAAATTTTGACGGCGTCGGGACCGGAGAAGTTGGTCCCGACGCCCGGCGCGTTCGCGGCCAAAAGGTCGCAAATCTGCGCACGAGTAAGAATCAGGTCTTTGCCAAACGCCGGGGCATCGGCGAGGCGGATGGCCGGCAGCGGCTGGGTGGACGTGAAAACTTGGGGCAGAAAAATACCGTCGCCGCTTACGGGCGCGACGGCGAGCAATTGAAGAGGCGGCACTTCGCCAGCACGAATGTTTGAAGTGAAGCTGCCGCCAAGGCAAGTCCACAGGAGCAACAGGCAGATTAGCCGTGCCGACAGGTTGCTTATCGGCAACCGGCGCAAAGACTGAAATGTTTTTTCAACTTTCATCAATGTTGAAGGTTGTTGCTCTGCTGCATCATTTCGTCCGCAGCCTGCACGGCCTTGGAATTCACTTCATAGGCGCGCTGCGCGAGGATGAGGTTGACCATTTCCTGCACCACGCTGACGTTGGAAAGTTCGAGCGAGCCCTGCTGGAGTTCGCCAAAGCCGTTTTCAGACGGATTGCCGAGTTCCGGTGTGCCGGATGCCTCAGTTTGCTTGTAAAGATTGTGGCCAACGGCATCGAGGCCGCCGGGATTGGTGAAACGCGCGAGCTGGACCTGGGAAGAGGTGTTGCCACTGGCCGTGGTGTAAGTGACCAAACCGCTGGCGGTGATGGTGATTCCGGTGGTGCCATCGGGCACGGGTTGAAAACCGCCCTGCACGGGATAGCCATCGCTGGTGACGATGCGGCCCTGCGAGTCGGTTTTGAACGAGCCGTCGCGTGTATAGGACAGCGTGCCGTCGGGCATTTGTACTTCAAAAAAGCCCTGCCCTTGAATCGCCACGTCGAGATTGTTGCCGGTCTGGGATAGATCGCCCTGGGTGAACAACCGTTCCGTGGCCACGGGCACCGAGCCCTGGCCGATCTGGAGGCTGGAAGGCAACTGGTTGCCGCCGCCCTGCTGCGAGCCGGCTTCCCTTGTGTTCTGGTAAAGCAAATCTTGAAACTGGAGCTTGGTCATCTTGTAACCTGTCGTGTTGGCGTTTGCGAGGTTGTTGGAGATGACGTCCAAATTCATCTGCTGGGATTGCATCCCGGCGGCGGCGGAGTAGAGGGCTCTAAGCATAATTCTGTGTCAGGTTCAAATTACATGCCGCTGGTGCCGCTTAAATCACTGATGGTTTTGGCCATGCGATCGCTCTGCATGGTCATTACTTTTTGGTTCGACTCAAACATGCGCATGGAGGTAATGAGGCTGGCCATCGCCATCGTGGGCGACGTGTTGGAACCTTCCACGAAACCCTGCCGCACACTTGTGGTGGCGCTGGGTTTGGGCTTCGCTACGGTGCTGTCGGCGTAGAAAAAACCGCCATTGCCCATGCTCAAAGCCTTCATATTGCCAAATTCAGTGACCGCTATGCCGCCCTTGACGTCCGCCCCCTGGCTAAGTTTGCCGTCGGGGGAAATGGTGATGGGCGCGGTGTTGCTGGGATCAAATGTCAGCGAGCCACCGGTGCCTTTGACCGGATAGCCTTGCTTGGTGGTAAGCCTGCCCTGGCCGTTCAACTGAAATTCGCCGTCGCGCGTATAGGCCGTGGAACCATCAGGCATTTGCACGCCAAAAAATCCCGGTCCTTCGAGCGCTACATCCAGATTGCCGCCGGTGGCTTTAAGCTCACCCTGCGAGAAATTGGTTGTGGCGCCCGCGAACGGGATTTCAAAGCTGCTGCCGGCTGTACCAGGTGCGGCGGACGACATTCCGGCCTGCACGGCGGTGAAACTGATTTCTTGCTGCCGTGCGCCCGGTAGTGACGCCGAGGACAAATTGTCCGCCACCAAATCCTGCCAGCGCTCCGTCGCGTTCATCGCGGCGGCGGCGGAATAAAGGCTGACATCCATACGCAGGGCGTAAAGCAACGACTGTGCCACCCTTATTTTCCCCTTATTTTACAATGGCTTTTGCTTGCGGAGGGCAAATGTTACCGGCGAAAAAAGGTGTGACTAGGCAAGATTGTAGTGGCACGGGCGTCTCGCCCGTTCGCTTCTGTTGCAAATAAACCGGGATTTTGAAACACACAGGCGAGACGCCTGTGCCACTACCAGATGCTCCATGTGAAGATGTCCCGGGTGCCGTGCCGGATGGCCAGGCCAGAAATAAAACCCACCGGCTGATGCGTGGTGGCATCCGTGAAGGTTGCCGTGGCATAAAAGAACCACCCGTCCTGATCGGCAACAGCGAGGATGGGCAGCGCCGACACCGCCCGCGCGACCGGCAATCCTTCACCAAGGGAATGAATCTTGTTGCGCGCCTGGCCCAGGACTTTTCGGTCCTTGGCTGCCAACTGCTTAAAGGCCAGCTTAGGTACCATCGGCCGGTCCGCCGAACTGGCGACCACCGCAATGCCGTCAAGGGAGGATCCAGCAGCGGGATGGCTTGCGCACCCGGCAGTGATGACTGCCAGACCTGTGACGATGGCGGTTAGATGACGCATAGAACCCTGTTATGACGACAGTATGCCCCCTGCGTGCGTCTGTCCAGTGTTCTCCGCAGCCGGTGGTGCCCTCAATTGCTTAGAAGTGCGGGCTTCAGCTTGGCGTAAACCCCATGGCGGAACGCGCTCTAATTAAGCAATCATAAGCTCGTAATAAATCAGCGGCGCGCCGCGATAGGTCACGCGACCCGTTTCTCGCCAGCCACAGCTTGCGTAAAAGCCGCCCGCCCCGGCAGTGGCATCGTACGCATCGAGACGAATGGCATCGGCCGGCCAGTCTTTTGTAATCCGTTCCGCCTCCTTTAAACACCGCCTGCCAATGCCCTGCCGTTGCCGGTCGGGAGTGATTGCCATGCCCAGAAGATAGAGCGGTTTGCGGCACGCCGAAAAATAGCGGATGTCAATTGCCCACGGTTTCTTGGTGGCCAACCGGAGCGTTCCCACCAGTTCCGCGCCCAGCCGTGCGACGTATACCTGAGAGTTCCGCATGGCAAACAAGACTCCCTTCTCGGAAGTTTCCGATGACCACGGGCCGGGGCCATGCAGCTTTGTCAGATGGGCAGCGACCGCCGTGTGGAGGGCGGCCAGAGCCGCCGCATCGGCGGTGGTTGCAGAAAGCAGGCTGAATCGCGCGGAGCGTGGCATATCACTTGTTGTCCGAATTGCCTTCGGACGCTTTCCAATATTTTTTTGCGATGGCGCCAATAATATCTTTGATGGCTCCCGCGTCATCATTCGCATTGATCATGATGACCGCTCTTTTCCGTAAGCATGCAGGTGAAGATGGCGCGCATAAAAGAATGCTAGTGCGAACTGTTCAGCTTCGAAAAAAACTGCACTTCCCTTGCAAAACTCTGCTCCGAGTCCGAGGCGTGAATCATGTTAAAAAGAAACTGGTCATCGCCCGGTTGTTGAAATTTCTGCCGGTACGGGGCGTTGGCCGCATCGGCGCCCGGCCAGAAGTCGCCACGAATGGTGCCTTTTTCCGCCTGCCACGGGCGCGTGGCGCCAATGGCCTTGCGCACTTTTTGAATCGCGTCCGGACCGCGCAAACGGATGGGTTTTACCGGGCCGTGGGCCATGTATTTCGACGTGCCTTCCCAGATGGGAGGCTTGTTGCCGATGCTTGGGAAATAAAATTCCTTCCACTTTTCCAAGGGGAGATTCTGGCCCTCGGCGAGCCTGCATTCTGCGACCACTTTTAATCCGAGGTCGTGGAGACGGGCTTCCACCTGCTGGTCCAAGCCGCGCCAAAAAGAATCCGGTTTGAGGATGACCAGCGTGTCCTGTTGAGCTTCATCGGGCATAAAATTCTCCGGGGTAACTTTATGCGGGACGATTGGGAGTGTCGAGCGTTCTGTTAGCTGGATTAATAAACAACCACCTCACCCCGGCCCTCTCCCCATTTTGCTCCGCCGACTCCGCAAAACGCGGAGAGGGAGAAATGGTTTCCGCGCCTCGGCAAATTTTCGCCGTGGATTATTCAAGCGGCGAGCCGCGTGCGGCGGGCCGCCACGATGCACCAGAGTGAACCGATCAACAGCGCCAGCGCGCCGACCATCACGTGGAGCGTGGCGATGTCGGCTGCTTTGTTGGTCCAAATGGTGGCCGCGCCGAGGATGATTTGCAGCGTGAGCAAGCCCAGCCAGACGAAGGCGAATTTGGTCAGCGCATCGCCGCCGCCGAGCTTCTTGCGCGCGAGCATTGCCGCCGCCGCGACGCCGAGGAAAATGGTGTAGGCCACGAGCCGATGAACCATTTGCAAAACAACTTGGAACGCGGTAATGGGATTTTCACCGTTCATTTCAATGCGATGCTCATTATAGCTGGCAATGGCCGTGGTGCTGGTATCGGGCCAGACCTTTCCGTAAGCCAGCGGGAAATCGGGAATCGACAGCCCGGCGTGCTGGTGCCGCATGGTCGCGGCGATGAGCAGTTGGATAAAAATCAGGATCGTCACCCAGAGGAAGTGGCTGCGCAGCCCGCGGGGCACGGCGATTTGTTTTTCCTTGTCGGAATTGAGCCACCAGCGGCTGGTGAACAGTGCAATCGAGCAAACCAACACCAAAAATATCTGGGCTATGGCGCCGTGAAAAACGCCCAGGCTGGCCATTTTCAAATCCACGCGCAACCCGCCCAAGATGCCCTGCAAGAGCACGAGCAAAAACGCCGCGACGCCGAGCCAGTGCATCCACTTGCGCGGGTCTTTAAGCCAGAGCCAGACGGCCAGCACCGTGGTCAGGAATCCGACGGTTGACGCCAGCAGCCGGTGCGTGTGCTCGAAGAATGCGCCCCCGGTCCAGAACCGGATCGGCAGCGCAAACATGTTGTAGCCGTAGCTGGTGGGCCAGTCGGGCACGGACATGCCGGCCTCATGGCTGGTGACGAGGCCCCCAAGGCCAATGAGCAGAAACGTGGCAACCGCGTTCAGCACGGCAAACCAAAACAGCGCGGGACGGGGATTTTTGTTCATGTTGCGAAACAGAACGACCGCTGCGGCTTTTCGCACAGCGGTCGCCGATGAGCGAAAACTAATCCGGAAATTATTTTACTTCGAAGGTGAAGTTTTGCGACGCACCATCGGCCTTCACTTCAATGTCCGCATCCTGTGTGCCGAGCTTGCGATGCGCGGCTTCGAGCGTGTATTTGCCCGGAGGCACATTCTTGATGGTGAATTTCCCGTCTTTGCCGCTGACGGCAAAATAAGGATGATCAAACACGCTGACCCACGCGAACATCCACTTATGCACGTCGCACTGGAATTTCAGGAACGGCTCCGGTTTGTCGAACGTGAAGGTCAAGTCCGCGCCGCCGGGCATCTGCACCTGGTTGACTTCCGGGTTCACCGCCGGCAGGGTGTGGACGTTATGGACGCACGGGTCGGAATTTTTGACGATGATTTTCTGGCCGGTCTGCACCGCAAGAATCGTTGGCGTGTAGAGGCAGCCTTTCTGGTCCATGACCACGGGGTCAGCGCTCGCGCCGGTGGACGCGCTGGGCACGCCCTTGAGGTACACAATCACGTCGGCCAGGTCACCGCTGGCATCGGTGACATAAAAATGCGTTGTGGGGAGCGCGCCCGGATACATGGCCGAGCAATTCGCGTCGTCCTTGATGGGCGTAATTTCGCGCTCGGCAGGCGCCGTGCCCTTCAAAGTAATCGTGCCCGTGATGTCACCGGCGCTGGCCAGTTGCAGGGCGGAAATAATTCCCAAAGAAAGAAGCAAAAGAGATTTTTTCATAAATTTAGCAAGGGTTGAGTTTAACATTTATCTCCGATCGGGGCAAGCAGATCGTGAAATGTTTCACAAGTGGTGTAGCGCAGACAGTTTTGTCTGCTGTATCGCCGACTGGCAGTCGGCAGTGCGTGAAAACGAGCAGGATCCCCGGA